>ERZ1034710.426-NODE-426-length-12934-cov-8.710304_pt1 | contig 12934 bp, 7 predicted proteins | sample MGYA00520597_ERZ1034710 | MGnify/ENA primary metagenome ERZ1034710 (study PRJEB33766, sample SAMN09781714) | gut metagenome | biome: gut microbiome | host: Homo sapiens | place: Madagascar | study: EMG produced TPA metagenomics assembly of the PRJNA485056 data set... | reverse complement strand
ATCCTCTTCTTGCTTCTGGCAGTCTTCGCATTCTCATTCTTCGGATGGTTCGAAATCAAGTTGCCAGACAGTTGGGGTAATGCTGTAGATAATAAAGCTTCCAGCACAACCGGACTCATCAGCATCTTCCTGATGGCGTTCACACTCGTGCTCGTAAGTTTCTCTTGTACCGCTCCTATCATCGGCCTGCTTCTGGTACAGACAGTTACATCAGGTGACTGGTTGGCACCAACCATTGGTATGTTTGGTTTTGCCCTTGCTCTCGCCTTGCCATTCACCCTCTTTGCACTCTTCCCATCTTGGTTGAAGTCAGCTCCTAAGTCTGGTTCTTGGATGGAGACCATCAAGATTGTGCTTGGTTTCATTGAGCTTGCATTCTCCTTGAAGTTCTTGTCTGTAGCAGATTTGGCTTATGGTTGGCACATTATGGATCGCGAGGTATTCCTCTCACTCTGGATTGTCATCTTCGGCCTGCTCGGTCTCTACCTGATTGGCAAGTTGAAGTTCCAGGTAGATGCCATCGGCGGTGACCTCAACAAGCCAATGCCAGTAGCTTGCATTATGCTTGGTCTTTGTTCCTTGGCTTTCTCCGTGTATATGATTCCTGGTCTTTGGGGTGCACCTTGCAAGGCAGTAAGTGCTTTTGCCCCACCAGTAAATACCCAGGATTTCAACCTGAATACCAAGGTGGTAGAACCGGCTTATAAGGACTACGAGGAAGGTATGGCAGCAGCAAAGGCAGCAGGCAAGCCTGTACTGATTGACTTTACAGGTTACGGTTGTGTCAACTGCCGTAAGATGGAAGCTTCAGTCTGGACAGACCCTAGTGTTACTGACATTTTGACAAAGGACTACGTACTCATCTCACTCTATGTAGATGACAAGACTCCATTGTCACAGCCTATGGAGGTGACTTTCAATGGCGAAAAGCGTACATTGAGAACCATCGGCGACAAGTGGAGCTACTTGCAGGCAAGCAAGTTTGGTGCTAACGCCCAGCCATTCTACATTCCTGTGGATAATGAGGGAAATCCTCTGAACGCTGCATTCAGCTTCAAGGAGGATGTCAGTGCTTATCTTGACTTCCTGCATAAGGGTCTTGATAACTATCGTAAGTAATAATTAACTTTTCATAAGGCGGGAGTGGCATGTTATTTGCTGCTCCCGTTTTTGTAATTAAAGTATAACACTATAAAAAGAGGCATTTATGAACAATAAAGAAGTTCCAGTCCTGCTTTTGACAGGCTATCTGGGCAGTGGTAAGACTACCCTGCTCAACAAGATTTTGGCTAACAAGAAGGGTATCAAATTTGCCGTTATCGTCAACGATATCGGTGAGGTGAATATTGATGCAGCTCTCATAGAGAAAGGTGGTGTGGTAGGTCAGAAGGATGATTCCCTGGTTTCACTCCAGAATGGATGTATTTGCTGTACCTTGAAGATGGATCTTGTAGAACAGCTCAAGGAAATCGTAGATATGAAGCGTTTCGACTATATTGTAATAGAGGCAAGCGGTATCTGCGAGCCTGCACCTATAGCACAGACCATCTGCTCTATCCCATCCCTGGGTCCTCAGTATATCAAGAACGGTATCTTGCGCCTAGACAGCATCGTTACTGTAGTTGATGCACTTCGTATGAAGGACGAGTTTGCCAATGGTTCTGATTTGATGAAGCCAAACCTTGATGAGGAGGATCTCGCTTCTCTCGTCATCCAGCAGATGGAATTCTGTAACATCATCCTTCTCAATAAGGCCGCAGATGTAGAGCCTAAGGAGTTGGAGCACCTGAAGCAGATTATCCGCGCTATCCAGCCTAAGGCAGAGATTTTCGAATGTAACTATGGTGATGTAGATCTCGATCTGATTGTCAATACTCACAAGTTTGACTGGCAGACTGTTGCAACATCAGCAGGCTGGATTCAGGAAATCGAATCTGAACGAAGCGGAGAAGAGGACCATGAAGAAGAAGAGCATGAGCATCATCACCACCATGATGAAGACGATGACGAGCACGAGCATCACCATCATGATAAAGAAGAGGACGAACATGAGCATCACCATCACGATCACGAGGATCATGAACATGGTCATCATCATCACCACGACCACGACCATGACCACGAAGGTGGCGAAGTTGAGGAATATGGTATCGGAACCTTCGTATATTATCGCCGCAAGGCATTCGACCTGGGTCTCTTCGATGAGTTTGTTGCAAGAAAATGGCCTCGTGACATTGTTCGTGCCAAGGGTATCTGCTATTTTGCTGATGAACCAGACATGTGCTATGTTTTCGAGCAGGCTGGTCAGCAGAAGACAGTCAAGCAGGCAGGTCAGTGGCTCGCAACAATGCCAGCCGACCAGCTCGCAGAACTGCGCAAGAACAATCCGCAGCTTGAAAAGGAATGGGATGAGGAACTTGGTGACCGTATGATCAAGATTGTATTCATCGGTCAGCACATCAAGGACCAGAAGGATGCTATTATCGCCGAACTTGATAAGACTTTAGCACTCTAAGGGAAGTCGCCCTGTCAGGCAAAAGCATGAAGATATTTATGTTTTTGTCCTCACAGGGCGTTATATTTTACTTGTAAAACTTAAGAGATAATAGCGCATTTTAACTACCGAAAAGATGAAAAAAACAGAAATTAAAGGAAAAATGCGGGTAAAAATGCAGTTTTTTCTTCGTTTGTACTTTTAATTCGTTTTTTTTTGTTAAATTTGCACCCGATTAATAAATAATTAAGTGAATATACAAAGAAATGAAGACCGATTTTCGACCTGCATATATTAAGGACTTTGAGGCGTGTTGGAACATCATTGACCAGGCTCGTCGCTCTATGATTGCATCAGGACGTCATCAGTGGACTAATGACTATCCTGCCGAGCACGATATAAAAGACGACATCAACAATGGTAACGCATACGTACTTACCGTAGATGGCGAGGTGGCTGTCTATGGTGCAGTAGCACTCAATGGTGAACCACAGTACGATTTTATCGATGGCGACTGGCTTACCACAGGCGATTATTATGTAATACACCGCTTTGCTACGTTGCCTAAATATCAGCGTGAGGGTTTCGCACGTATATTTATTAATAAGGTGAATAGTCTCTGCGAGGTAGAAAAGGTTCCTAGCATCAAGGTAGATACCAATTTCGATAATCTCCCGATGATCAACTTGCTCTCTTCCATGGGCTTCTGCATCTGCGGAAGAATCAACTATGGGAACAGAGGTATGCGCTTTGCTTTCGAAAAGCAAACGATACAGCCACAAATACAATAACGATTTATAGACATTATGGAGGATAAATTAAATAGAATGAGAAGCTTGGTCAATCAACTGAACCAAGCTTCTGATGTTTATTATAACGGCAAAGGGGAAATCCTTACCGATTACGAATGGGATGCCCTGTTTGACCAACTCAAGAAGCTGGAAGAGGAAACCGGCGAAATTCTCCCCGATTCCCCTACCAACAAAGTTTCAGAAGATACTATCGTCGGTCAGAAGGAAGAACACGAGTTCGCAGCTCTCTCTCTGGCAAAGACCAAGAAGGTCAGCGACCTCGTCAAGTGGGCAGAAAACCGCCCTATCTGGATTTCCTGGAAGCTGGATGGCCTCACCTTGGTTGTGACATACGACAATGGCAAACTAACCAAGGTGGTGACTCGCGGTAATGGTCATATTGGCACCAACATTACGCATCTGGCACCAGCTATCAGTGGTATTCCGCAGTCTATCACAGAAAAGGGTCATCTCGTGATTCGTGGCGAGGCAGTCATCTCCTATGCCGACTTCGAGCAGTTTATCATTGAAAGCGAAGGTGATTACGCCAATCCCCGCAATCTTGCATCCGGATCTCTTTCTTTGAAAGATGTAGAAGAAGTAAAGCAGCGCCATATCCAATGGATTCCTTTCACCCTGGTTTATTGCGAACAGGAAATCACATCATGGGGCAAAAGAATGCAGTGGCTGGAAGAACTGGGTTTTCGTCCGGTAGAACGCCAGAAGATAGAGCAGCCAACTTCTGATAACATCCAAAAGGAAATTGATGCTTTTACAGCTAAGGTGACCAACAAAAAGAATCCTTTCCCTGTAGATGGTCTCGTCATCTGCTACGATGATACCTCCTATGCTGCTACAGGTTCCGTAACAGGTCATCATGCAACAAGAGCCGGTTACGCCTTCAAATGGCAAGATGAGCATGCCGATACCGAACTCGACCACATCGAATGGTCGTGTGCAGCCAATACCATCACTCCAGTGGCTGTCTTCAAGCCTGTAGAACTGGAAGGCACAACTGTTCAGCGAGCATCTCTCTGCAATGTAAGTGAATGCGAGCGTTTGGGTATCGGAGGCAAGGGAACCCGATTGCAGGTCATCAAGGCGAACAAGATAATCCCGAAGGTGATCAACGTAACAGAATCACTTGGTGTCTTTGAAATTCCTGAAGAGTGTCCTGTCTGCCATGCTGAAGCTATCGTTAGAGAAAGCGAAAGCGGTACGAAAACACTGCATTGTACCAACCCTCAATGTGCGGCGAAGCAGTTGAAGAAGTTCACGAGATTCGTAAGCAAGGAAGGTTTGAACATAGAAGGTATTTCAGAACAGACTATCTGGAAGCTGGTAAACGAAGGCTTGATCAGTGAATATGCAGACTTTTATCATCTTTCCGACCATACCTATGTCATCTCTTCCTGGGAAGGATTCGGAAAGAAGAGTGTAGGCAATATGCTGGAAAGCATCCGCAAAAGCCGAAATACAGATGGTCGTCATCTGCTCTATGCTCTGAACATCCCACTGTGTGGAGGTGATGTTGCCAAAAAGCTGATTGAACGCTATCCTGTCCAGAAACTGATAGAAACCGCACGGCTCTGTATGTTTGATGATGAGTTTGCCAGCATCGACGGTATCGGTCCTGAAAAAAGCGCCAAATTCATCGCCTGGTTCAAAGATGACAACAACTTCGCTCATGTACAGCATCTGATGAAGGAACTGACCATTACAGAACAGGCTCCTGTAGAGAAAGGCACGCTGTGTGATGGACTAACCTTCGTTGTAACGGGCGATGTTCATCATTATAAAAACCGCAACGAGTTGAAGGCCTACATCGAAAGCCAAGGTGGCAAGGTGACGGGAAGCGTAAGCAAGAGCACCAACTATCTGATTAATAACGATGCAGCCTCGCAGAGTTCAAAGAACAAGAAGGCACACGAACTCAACATCCCTATCATCACGGAAGATGAGTTCGTTGAGAAATTCGGATAAAAAGAAATCCCTTAGACTTCCACAAGCCTAAGGGATTTTTTTATTCTGTTATTCTTGAGAATTAGTGTGTTCCGCAATATTGACCCATAAAGAGGATACCGCCACTCTGACTGTCCTGAATCATATACACGAATGGACGGTCGGCGATGAACTCCACATTTCTTGTCTCCTCAGGTGCCATGGCTGTCAGCATCACGGCAGCTGTTACAGCAGCAGCCTTTGTTCCCTGCTCATTCACCTCTATCTTTGCCTTCTGGAGCATCTTGCTTACAAAGAAATTGCCGTCAGCAAAATGACTGAAGTTCGCTTTGCCTGCCACAAACATAGAAGGAGCACCCAAATCACTGATGATTGCATTCAGAGGCAGTTCCTGTTCGATAGTAAATTTAGGCAACTTGAGATTCACCATACAGTTTTCCATATTCTGCGAAATCTGATTCAGCTTCTCTTCATCCAATCCTTTCATCATTTCCTGGATATTCTTGCCCTCATTTGGCAGAAGTACCAGCATGCGATAGCTACCATTACCATAAGGAAGATCTACAGCCTTGAAATCCTTGTTCTCAGCATAGAAGAGCTTCTTTACCTGATGCATCATCTCTACTTTCTGGATATCACGTGTATAGCCGCGGAAGTTCTCCAGCTTAGTGTCCTTGGCATTGAACTTGTTCTGCCATGTTCCCTTGAAATAGATGGCATTCATCAAATACGATACTGCATCGGCTGAAACCTGATCAATAATACGTGGAATCATGCCGTTGGTCTTTTCCTTGCACCAGCCATTGATGCGGTCTGTTGACTTGGAAGAGGTGAAATCCAGACTTTCGATACCAGCCAAATAACTATCGCTCACTTTCTGACAGAAATCCTTGTTGAGCTGGAAGTTCTTGTTTACGGCAATGTAATTAGCTATATTCACGGTTGTCTGCTTATCCTGCTTGTTAGCAGTAAGAAGCATAGCCTTATAAAGCTCATTCAGATCGTTGACAGAAACTCCTTCGCAACCGATAGCTTTCAATATCTCCTGCTGCGTGATTCCATCCGCACCATTTGCCAGCATCCCCATCAGATAAGATACACTCATAGGCGAAATCACCTTAGACTCCATATCTGAAATCTTGTTGAAGAGACGAAGCGCAAATGCATTGTTCTTCTTCACAATATCCTGCTGGGTGTCAGAAAGAACAAGATAGCTATTATCCAAATCCTCTTCATTCTTACCCATTTCGCTGTCCTTGCTTACATTGGAATCACCGTTTATTTTCTTGCTGCTAGCACAAGAAGTCATAGCCATTGCAGCCATCATCATCAAGGCTGCCATAGTTATCTTACTGTCATTTCTCTTTTTCATAATCTTTTAATTTTGTTGATAATCTGTCTATGAAATGCAGGTTGCTGCAATTCCTTGCATCGGAAGGCTAAAATTTAAGACTCGTTAACTGCCTCCTTACCTGGCAACACACGCAAATGATATCTGTTACCATCAAAGTCAACACGCATCAGACTCTGAGGTTTGGTTATCTTGGCTAACTCAAGAGCCACATGCCCCATCGTTCTCCGAAGATTCAATTCGATACAAGATACAAGCTCTAACTGGCCATCCTTTGCAGCAATCATCATATCTACTCCAAATGGTCCGTTATAGTTTTCCTTTAACGCGGGTTCAACTATATCTATAATTTTCTGTCTTGCAGAGAGAAGCGCGTCTTCACTGATGTATTTCTTCAAAATATCAATCTTCTCTTCTTCAGAGCAGAGCAAGTTACCGGAATAGGCATTTTTGACGGTGTCGAAGAGCGAGAGTCCCAGATAGTGAACCTTGCCGTCACGCATCTCGAATTCCATACCGAAATCTTTCACCTTATTATAATATGGCTCTACGGTAACACCACCCTGTCTGAAGATGATGTTGCTTACCCAGCGTTGGAAAGCCGGATATTCACCATTTGTCCGGAACTCATCGGCAGAAACATATTTCACGCCTCTTCCACTGCTGCTCCAAGGAGCCTTGACTACAGCCTTGCCCCACTTCATCACGCATTCCTTAACCAGAGCAAAGTTATCTGCATACACTACATTCTGCTGCAGATGTTCAGCAGCCCATTGGCGGCTGCTTATCGCGCGTACCTTATCTAATACCTCATCAGTAGGCAGCATAATCTCTGGCAAACCGATACGTTCCAGCTCGCCTTTCAGACTCAAGTCCCATCCCCAAGGATGCACGCAGTCTATAAACTCCGTCTTAAGCAGATGCTCAAGCTGCAGTTTGGTTATAAACTCAACTTTTTCCATCAGGTGCTCCCCCAAATGGCGCACCTTGTCGCGTGCATTGTCGATGTCGTCAACAAGCACCAAGTCACCCTGATCTGCCCACAAGGTAGGTATGAATGCAAGGTCGCTTCGCAACTGTCTTCCTGCATGTGGAGCGGTAAACTGTCGCAAATGAGCGGCCAATGCCAAATCGTGTTCTGGATTGAAGATATGTAGTTTCATACTGCAAAGATACAAATTATTGAGATAAAAACGGCAAAAGAAGGTAAGTTTTACTTAGAAAAGTGCTAAATAATGAAAAAAATGTTAGTTTTTGCTATCTAGAGTTTGCAAATTTAAAATATATTATTACCTTTGCATCGTAAAAAACAAATATGAATCAATATTAAACGCATGGAAGAAGCATTCTTCAGAACACATACATACCTAGTTGAGCATACAGATGCTCCAGTCAGACGAACCTTGATGGATGAGATTGACTGGAACGATCGTATGATTGGCATCAAAGGCACTAGAGGCGTAGGCAAATCGACCTTTCTCCTCCAGTATGCCAAGGAGCACTTTGGACCATACGATCGCAAGTGCTTGTATGTGAATATGAACAACTTCTATTTCCAGAGCAGAGGTATTGCCGATTTTGCAGGTGACTTTGTGAATCAAGGTGGACGCACACTTCTGATAGACCAGGTTTTCAAGCAGCAGGACTGGAGCAAGGAACTCCGCAAATGTTACGACTTGTATCCTGAATTGAAGATTGTGTTTACAGGTTCCAGCGTCATGCGCTTGAAGGAAGAGAATCCAGAACTCAATGGCATCGTGAAGAGTTACAATCTCCGTGGCTTCTCATTCAGAGAATATATCAATCTGAAGACGGGCAACGATTTCCAGCCATACGAGCTCGAAGATATTCTCCGCAATCATGAACACATCATCAAGCAGATCCTTCCCAAGGTGAGTCCGATGAAATACTTCAATGATTATCTGCATCATGGCTTCTACCCATTCTTCTTGGAACAGCGTAACTTCACAGAGAATCTACTAAAGACAATGAACATGATGACCGAGGTTGACATCCTCCTCATCAAGCAGATAGAACTGAAGTATCTGCCAAAAATAAAACGCCTGTTCTACGAGTTGGCTGTCGAAGGCGCCAAGGCTCCCAATGTGAGCCAGCTGGCCGAAAGCATCAATACAAGTAGGGCAACCGTGATGAACTACATTAAGTATCTGGCTGATTCCAGACTCATCAACATGATCTATCCAGAGGGGCAGGATTTTCCGAAGAAACCATCTAAGGTGATGATGCATAATACTAACTTGATGTACGCTATCTATCCTATACAGATTGACAAGCAGGAAGTGATGGAAACATTCTTCGTCAATTCACTTTGGAAAGACCACAAAGTTCACCAGGGCGGCAAAGACCACTATTATACAGTGGATGGCAACAGGAAATTCAGAATCTGTGATGCACAAACTCCCAACAAGATGCGTAGTAATCCAGATACCATCTATGCCCGTTACAATACGGAGGTGGGCAAGGACAACAAGATTCCGTTATGGCTCTTGGGATTCCTATATTAATGAGATTTCGAAAGAAGAATTAAATACAAAACATTTTTAATATTTTATCTAAAAGTAAAATGGCTAAAGAGAAAAAATTTATCACTTGTGATGGTAACACAGCTGCCGCACATGTAAGCTACATGTTTACAGAGGTTGCTGCTATCTACCCTATTACTCCATCATCACCAATGGCGGAGCATGTAGATGAATGGGCTGCCAAAGGTCGTAAGAACCTTTTCGGTCAGCGAGTTTCTATCCAGGAAATGGAGTCTGAGGCTGGTGCTGCCGGTGCAGTTCACGGTTCTCTCCAGGCTGGTGCCTTGACTTCAACTTACACTGCTTCTCAGGGTTTGTTGTTGATGATTCCTAATATGTACAAGATTGCTGGTGAGTTGCTTCCTTGCGTATTCAACGTATCAGCACGTACATTGGCTTCTCACTCACTTTGTATCTTCGGTGACCACCAGGACGTAATGGCTTGCCGTCAGACAGGCTTCGCTATGTTCTGCTCTGGTTCTGTTCAGGAGGTGATGGACCTCTCTGCAGTTCCTCACTTGGCTACATTGGAGACAAAGGTTCCTTTCATTAACTTCTTCGATGGTTTCCGTACTTCACACGAGTACCACAAGATCGAGGAGATGGATATGGAAGACATCCGTCCATTGGTTAAGGAAGAGTTCATCGAGGACTTCCGTAACCGTGCTTTGACTCCTGAGCGTCCTGTTACTCGCGGTACCGCTGAGAACCCAGAGACATTCTTCACTCACCGTGAGGCTTGCAACCCTTACTACGATGCAATCCCTGAGGTTGTAGAGAAGTACTGCCAGGAGATGACTAAGATCACTGGCCGTGAGTATCACCTCTTCAACTACTATGGTGCTGAGGATGCTGAGAACATCATTATCTTGATGGGTTCTGCTACAGAGCCTGCTCGTGAGGCTATCGACTACTTGAATAAGCAGGGCAAGAAGGTTGGTATGGTTGCAGTTCACCTGTATCGTCCATTCTCTGTTGACTTCCTGAAGAAGGTAATCCCAGCTACTGTTAAGCGTATCGCTGTTCTCGACCGTACTAAGGAGCCAGGTGCAGAGGGTGAGCCATTGTACCTCGACGTGAAGTCAGCTCTCTACGATGACGAGCGCAAGCCATTGATCGTTGGCGGTCGCTACGGTCTCGGTTCTTCTGATACAACTCCAGCTAAGATTGTTGCTGTATTCAAGAACCTCGAGTTGCCACAGCCAAAGAACCACTTCACTGTAGGTATCGTTGATGACGTTACATTCACTTCTCTCCCAGAAGAGGAGGAGATCCCAATGGGTGGTGACGACTTGTTCGAGGCTAAGTTCTACGGTTTGGGTGCTGACGGTACTGTTGGTGCTAACAAGAACTCAGTTCAGATTATCGGTAACAATACTAACAAGTATTGCCAGGCATACTTCTCTTACGACTCTAAGAAGTCTGGTGGTTTCACCTGCTCTCACTTGCGTTTCGGCGACAGCCCTATCCACAGTGCATACCAGGTAAATACTCCTAACTTCGTAGCTTGCCACGTACAGGCTTACCTCCACATGTACGATGTAACCCGTGGTTTGCGTAAGAACGGTTTCTTCCTGTTGAACACTATCTTCGATGGTGAGGAGTTGGTTAACTTCATCCCTAACAAGGTAAAGCGTTACTTCGCTCAGAACAACATCACAGTTTACTATATCAACGCAACTAAGATTGCTCAGGAGATTGGTCTCGGCAACCGTACCAACACCATCCTCCAGTCTGCATTCTTCCGTATCACAGAGGTTATTCCTTTGGATCTCGCTGTAGAGCAGATGAAGGCATTCATCGTTAAGTCTTACTCTAAGAAGGGTCAGGACGTTGTTGACAAGAACTTCGGCGCTGTTGACCGTGGTGGTGAGTACAAGCAGTTGACAGTAGATCCAGCTTGGGCTAACCTCGCTGACGATGAGGCTAAGGAGGATAACGCTCCAGCATTCGTTAAGGAGCTCGTTCGTCCTATCAACGGTCAGGCAGGTGACCTCTTGAAGGTTTCTGACTTCGTTAAGCACGACACAGTTGACGGTACATGGCAGAACGGTACTGCAGCATTCGAGAAGCGTGGTGTTGAGGCATTCGTACCAGTATGGAACGTAGAGAACTGTATCCAGTGTAACAAGTGTTCATTCGTTTGTCCTCACGCAGCTATCCGTCCATTCGTATTGACCGATGAGGAGCTCGCAGGCATCGAGGGTCTCGAGACTCAGGATGTGAAGGCACCTAAGGCTTTGGCTGGCATGCACTTCCGCATCGAGACATCAGTACTCGACTGTCTGGGTTGTGGTAACTGTGCTGACGTCTGCCCAGGTAAGAAGGGTGAGAAGGCGTTGACAATGGTTCCATTCAACGTTGACGCAGAGGATATGGTCAAGGAAGCAGCTAACTGGGAGTACCTCGTACACAACGTTGCTTCTAAGCAGGATCTCGTTGACATCAAGCAGAGCCCTAAGAACTCTCAGTTCGCTCAGCCATTGTTCGAGTTCTCTGGTGCTTGCTCTGGTTGTGGTGAGACTCCATACGTTAAGTTGATTTCTCAGCTCTTCGGTGATCGTCAGATGATTGCTAACGCTACTGGTTGTTCTTCTATCTACTCAGCTTCTATCCCATCTACTCCATATACAAAGAACGCTAAGGGTCAGGGTCCTGCATTCGACAACTCATTGTTCGAGGACTTCTGCGAGTTCGGTCTCGGTATGGTAATGGGTAACAAGAAGATGAAGGAGCGCATCGCTCACTTGCTCGAGGAGGCTAAGGCTCAGGAGCATGTTCCTGCTGAGTTCGTAGCTGCTGCTGACAAGTGGATGGCTAACATGAACGATTCTGAGGGTTCTAAGGAGGCTGCTGCAGAGTTGAAGCCTCTCATCGCTGCCGGCGCTGAGAAGGGTTGCCCTATCTGCAAGGAGCTCAAGACTTTGGATCACTACCTCGTTAAGCGTTCACAGTGGATCATCGGTGGTGATGGTGCTTCTTATGATATCGGTTACGGTGGTCTCGACCACGTATTGGCTTCTGGTGAGGATGTTAACATCTTGGTACTCGATACTGAGGTTTACTCTAACACTGGTGGTCAGTCTTCTAAGTCTACTCCACTCGGTGCTATCGCACAGTTCGCTGCTCAGGGTAAGCGTATCCGTAAGAAGGATCTCGGTTTGATGCAGACTACATACGGTTACATCTACGTAGCTCAGGTAGCTATGGGTGCTGACAATGCTCAGACATTGAAGGCTATCCGCGAGGCTGAGGCTTATCCAGGCCCATCACTCATCATCGCTTACGCACCATGTATCAACCACGGTTTGAAGCGTAAGGGCGGTATGGGTCGTTCACAGCACGAGGAAGAGTTGGCTGTTGAGTGCGGTTACTGGCACTTGTGGCGTTACAACCCACTGTTGGCTGATGAGGGTAAGAACCCATTCACACTCGACTCAAAGGCTCCAAACTGGGAGAACTTCCGCGACTTCCTGCTCGGTGAGGTTCGTTACCTCTCTGTACAGAAGGCATTCCCTAAGGAGGCTGATGAGCTCTTCTCTCAGGCAGAGAAGATGGCTAAGCTCCGTTACCAGACTTACGTTCGTAAGAGCCAGGAGGATTGGAGCGAGCAGATCTAATCAAAGAAGATTTTAGATTCTAACATAATGGGCCTTGGTTGCTATTTTTGGCAACCAAGGCTTTTTCTATCTTCCCCTGATGCTGCCATGATACCTAGCGTGCGAGGTATCTAAGAGGGTGTTCAGTATTCAGTATTCAGTTTTTTTCGCGATAGTTACCCTTTCTATGGTTA
>ERZ1034710.423-NODE-423-length-13039-cov-3.693084_pt1 | contig 13039 bp, 7 predicted proteins | sample MGYA00520597_ERZ1034710 | MGnify/ENA primary metagenome ERZ1034710 (study PRJEB33766, sample SAMN09781714) | gut metagenome | biome: gut microbiome | host: Homo sapiens | place: Madagascar | study: EMG produced TPA metagenomics assembly of the PRJNA485056 data set... | reverse complement strand
ATACATACTTGGGTGCCTCGGAAGTCGTCGGTGCCGCAATGCTGACATTGCACTTATAGGTCACTTTCTGTGCACCCTGGCTCACCTTAATATCAATGGAGGTTCCCTGATCCACATAGGAGCCATGGGAATAGCTCTGATAGCAGATCATGCCCTCTCCCACTTCGTCACTGTAGATATAGGTCACACTGCCTACCGTCAGGCCGGCTTCGATTGCTTCCACCGTACCATCCTGCTCTGACAATCCGATCAGGTTCGGCACGCGGACCTTCGTATCTTCCTTACCCAGGCTTACAGTAACGGTGATCACACTGCCTTTCGGCGCCTTATTCCCCTCTGCGGGAGTCTGGGAGATCACACGTCCTGCCTCTATGGTGTCGGAATAGTCCTCTGTCTTATTGACCAGAAAGCCCTTGCTTACCAGCTGTGTATTCGCCTCGTCAAAGGTAAGCTCCACCACCTTCGGGACTTCTACGCCCTGGGTTCCGGCACTTGCCGTAAGTGTTACCTTGCTGCCCTTGTCAATCTGGGCACCCACGCTGACGTCGGTACTGATCACCACACCTTCTGCCACGGAATCAGATTCCTCATATACAACTTCCGTCAAAATTCCCAGTCCGGTCAGTGTATTTCTCGCATCATCCACATTCATGCCCTTCACATCCGGCATAGTAACTTTTTCTGTCTCTTCTTTGGTTTCCTCTGTAGTAATGATCGGGCCGGAAGGTTTATTGCCTTCGTTCTTTTTCCCGCCGAAGATTTTGACCGCCAGTACGATCAGGATAATACAGATCACCACTCCCGCAACAATTGCCAGAACCGTTGTCACGCGTTCCATCTTAGGATCGTAATCATAATCATCCTCTCCCTCTGCCTCTTCATCATTTTCATACATGGCTTCTGTATCGGAACGCAGGCGCATCGTCTCATCATGATCCTGTTCTTCATACTCCCGGCCACTCTGATAAGGAACTTTTCTCTTGATCTGTGCCATATCTTCATCGGAGATCATCCGGGTGCCGCCTTCCATATCCGGATCCTTGTTCACGACAAAGTCCTCCTCCGGATTGATCAGAGACTGCTTCAGGTCCGCAATCAGTTCTGCCATATTCTGGTATCTACGGTCCGGTGATTTCTGACAACACTTTAATACAATACTGGCTACGCTGGAAGGGATCTCCGGCACGAATTCCTTGGGAGAAGGCATTTCTTCCTGAATATGCTTGATGGCGATCGCTACCGTCGTCTCCCCATTGAAGGGGACTCTTCCCGTAAGCATTTCGAACATGGTGATACCCAGTGAATAGATATCACTCTTCTCATCACTGTAGCCGCCCCTGGCCTGTTCCGGAGACGTATAGTGTACACTTCCCATTACATTGGAAGTGATCGTATTGCTGGTCGCTGCCTTGGCAATACCGAAATCCGTGACTTTTACTTTGCCTTCTTTGGAAATAATGATATTCTGCGGCTTGATATCCCGGTGAATAATATGATTATTATGTGCTGCCTCAATGCCCATACTCACCTGGATGGCAATGCTTACCGCTTCCTTGTAAGACAGACGGGCCTTTTTCTCAATGTACTTTTTGAGGGTAATGCCCTCCACCAGTTCCATTACAATATAGTAGATTCCGTTTTCTTCCCCTACATCATAGACATTTACGATATTGGGATGCATCAGTCCTGCTGCCGCCTGGGCCTCAATACGGAATTTGGATACAAAATTAGCATTCTCGCTGAATTCCTGCTTCAATACCTTGATTGCCACATATCGGTTCAACTTATGACATTTTGCTTTATAGACGTCTGACATACCGCCGGTTCCGATTTTCTCCAGGATCTCATAGCGATCGCCGATCATCATTCCTATTTTGATCATTATTGCTCTCCATTCTTATATAACCTAAGTAACTAAGAGTATTATCTGTCTTATGCGCACGGCTCAATAAGGATAACACTGATATTGTCTCTGCCACCGTTTGCATTGGCTGCCTCTACCAGACGCTCTGCTTTCTCCACAAGATCTCTTGCGCCACTGATGATCATGCGGATCTCTTCATCTTCCAGCATATTAGTCAGTCCGTCCGAACACATAAGGACAGTATCGCCTTCCCGGAGTTCTACGGTAAAAAAGTCCGGCTCTACATGATCCTCCGCACCTACCGCTCTGGTAATAATATTCTTGTCGGGATGATTTCTTGCATCCGCACGGTCTAATCCGCCCATGCGTACCATTTCCTCTACAAGAGAATGATCCCTCGTAATCTGCCGTATCTCACGATTCACCACATAAAGTCTGCTGTCGCCCACATTGGCCACCTGTAAAAATCTGCCCATACAGGATGCCACCACTACCGTGGTTCCCATTCCCTCCAGCTTCTTGTCTTCGCCGGCTCTCCTGCGGATCACCTCATTGGCTTCCTCGATCGCTCTGCGGAAAATCAGCGTGGGATTTTTCTCAAAAGAACTCTGCATCTCTGCCAGCATGGTCTCTACTGTCACTTTGGATGCATAATCTCCCGCATTATGTCCGCCCATACCGTCCGCTACAATAAACACGTTGGGCAGATTTCCCACCGGTTCCTCAGAGGTATAGATATAGTCCTGATTTACTTTTCTTTTCCTTCCGATATCGGTTATGGAAAACGTCTTGAGCACGTCAATTTTCCTCCTGTGAGAGTCCGTCCGGGTTCTGCATCTCCTGTGTATGACGACGCCTTAACTGTCCGCAGGCTCCGTCAATATCCCGGCCCATCTCTCTTCTAATTGTAACATGTATCTTCTTACTTTCAAGTTTATTTTTAAACGCCTGAATATGCCCGGTGTCCGACTGCACGAAGTCCCGCTCTTTAATCGGGTTTACCGGAATCAGGTTAATATGACAGCATAAAGGCTTTGCCAGAGCGATCAGCTCTTTGGCATCCTCTTCCGTATCGTTCACACCGCCTACCAGACTGTATTCAAAAGTGATCCGGCGCCCGGTCTGTTCAAAATAATACCTGCAGACTTCCATCAGTTCTTTGATGGAATACCTGTTGGCAATGGGCATCAGTTTTCTTCTTTTTTCATCTGTGGTTGCATGCAGCGACAATGCAAGAGTAATCTGCAGCTTCTCATCTGCCAGCTGTCGCATTCTCGGCACAATTCCGCAGGTAGACACCGTGACATTCCTCTGGCTGATATTTAATCCATTCTCATCCGTCAGCAGATGCAGAAATTTCAGAATATTATCATAATTGTCCATGGGTTCTCCGGTTCCCATGACTACCACATTGGAGACTCTCTCTCCCGTAAGTCTTGTGATTGCATAGATCTGATCCAGCATCTCGGAAGGCGTCAGGTTCCGCTCCAGTCCATCCAGGGTGGATGCACAGAATCTGCAGCCCATCCGGCATCCCACCTGGGAAGAAATGCACACACTGTTTCCGTGTTTGTACTGCATCCACACGCTTTCCACCACATTGCCGTCAGACAGTTCAAATAAAAACTTTTTCGTTCCGTCGATCTTCGACTCCTGTATTCTGACAGGCTTTACACAGGTATATTCATATTTTTCCTTACATTGTTCCCTGAATTTTGCGGAGAGATTGGTCATCTCGTCAAAGCTTCTCGCTAACTTCACATGCATCCACTCATACATCTGTTTTGCCCGGAAAGCTTTCTCTCCCATACTCTCCAGTTCGGTCTTCAGTTCCTCCAGATTCAGGGATTTGATATCTTTTTTACTATCCATGTCTTATATCTCACGTTCTTCTGCGCAGCCTTGCAAAGTAGAATCCGTCAGTCTCATCCGTTCCCGGCAGAAGTTGTCTCTCCTCCTCTAAAGCGAACGGGAACTTTTCCGCGATCCAGGCTGCCATGTTCTGATTCTCTTCTCTGTTGATAGTGCAGGTGCTGTACAACAGCACGCCACCCGGCTTCACGTACCGCCATCCGGCTTCCACGATCTGCCTCTGCAGTTCATGGATAGATTTAAGGCCTTCCGGTGTCACATGATATTTAATGTCTCTCTTTTTGCCCATGACGCCTAAACCCGAACAAGGGACATCCATCAGCACCACATCCGCAGACGCTTCCTGCTCTGCATCATAAACCGTGGCATCATGCACTTCCACTTCCACATTGGTGCGGTGCATGCGCTCCAGATTCTCAAGGATCAAAGCAGTCTTATATTCTGACACATCGCGGGATAACACATGTCCCGTCTCTTTCGTATATTCTGCCGCCAGGATCGTCTTACCTCCCGGTGCAGCACACAGATCCATAACAAAGTCTCCGGGATTTATTTTTGCTGCTTTTACCGCCAGGGCGGAAGAAGCATCCTGTACAGTGAATTTTCCTTCGGCAAATCCGGGCAGTTCGCTGACGTTTTCCAGATTTTCCGCCAGATATACATAGGGAAGCAACTTATGTGCGCTTAAATGGACCCCAGTAGCCTCTATCTGTTTCTTAAGATCCTCACGTTCCGTTTCCGACAATTCCAGGCAAAAACGCAGAGATACCGGATGAATCTTAAGCAGTCCCATGAGAAGTGTTTCCGTTCCTTCCGTTCCGTATACCGGAAGCCACAGATTCACGATCCATTCCGGCATGGAATATTTTACGCTGAAATATTTCACAGGATCCGCAGGATCCGGCAGGGGCATATTGTCCTTGCTGCGGGATATATTACGCAGGACGGCATTCACGAACCCCTTCAGAGTACGAAAGCCGCGCTTTGCCGCAAGCTTGCAGGCTTCATTACATACCGCACTGTCCGGCACCGCATCCATATACAAGATCTGATAGGTACTCATGCGGAGCAGACAACGGATCAACGGCTTCATCTTACGGACCGGAACCGAAGAGAACCGGTTCAGATAATAATCCAGCTCCAGCTGTCTCTCTATAGTACCTTCCGTAACTCTCTTGATAAATGCCTTATCTCTGGGATCCAGGTAATCGTATTTATCCAGCACTGCTTTTATTAATTTATGGGAAAAATCCTGCCCCTTTTCCAGGTCCAGCAGGATCTCCACAATAATCTCTCTTGTATCGGTGGTTGCAGGCTTCCCCATGCTTAGTTTCTCCTTCTGCGGTTACCGCCATACAGCAGGATCAGACGAAGCAGCTGTAATGCGGAGGATGCTGCTCCCGCTACATAGGTAAGGGCTGCCGCTGTCAGCACCTTTTTACCGCCGCTTACTTCTTCACTGCCTAACAGTCCGTATTCCTCCACCTTCACGATTGCTCTGCGGGAGGCATTGAATTCCACGGGAAGTGTCACCAGCTGGAAGATCACGGTCAGGGCAAATGCCCAGATTCCCAGCTGGATCAATGTCTGGTTCCAGCTGAGCAGTACTCCTAAGAAAATCAAGGGAATACTTAAGTTGCTTCCGATGTTCACCACCGGTACCAGTGCTGCACGAACACTCATAGGTGCATAGCCATGGGCATGCTGGATCGCATGTCCGCACTCATGGGCTGCAACACTGACTGCGGTCACAGAGGTTCCGTTATAGTTGCTGTAGGACAATCGTACTGTATCCGTACGGGGATCATAATGGTCCCCATCCTTGGAATTCAGGCACTCGATCTGTACATTATATAATCCTTCTCTGTTGAGAATATTGCGGGCAGCTTCCGCTCCCGTCATTCCCCTCATATTCCGGACCTTACTGTATTTGCGCATGGTGGAGTTCACCAGCGCACTGGCCCCAAGGCATAACACCAGTCCGATCAATACCAGAAAATACGTAGGATCAAAATAATAACCATATCCATAATAACCACCGTACATAGCAAAGTCTCCTTTCTTATTGTCCTATTACTTATCTTGTTTGTCACTTCCCAGGATCTCTCCCGGCTGCACCTTCACGCCTAACAGGAAATCATGGGCTGTCATACGCTTTTTGCCTTCCAGCTGCAATTCCATGACCTTCAGACCGCCTTCCGACGCTGCCACTTCAAATGAGTCTTTATTTACCGTAAGGATCGTTCCCGGGGTTTCCCTGTGAGCCGTCACCATGGGAATTGCCTTCCAGATCTTTAACTGTTTTCCGCGATAAAATGTGTAGGCACTGGGCCATGGAGTGAGTCCTCTGATCAGTCTGTCCAGTTCGGCTGCCGTTTTGGTGAAGTCCAGTCTGCCCATTTCTTTGGTGATCAGTGCAGCATAGCAGGTCTTCGCATCGTCCTGTTTTTCCGGGGTCAGCTTTCCTGCTTCTAAGAGCGGCAGTGCCTCGGTGATCGCTTCTCCGCCAAGCACCATAAGCTTGTCGTGCAGTGTTTCAAAAGTATCTTCCGAAGTAATGGGAATCTTCTTCTGATACAGCATATCTCCGGTGTCCAGTCCGGCATTCATCTGCATGATGGTCACACCGGTCTCCGTCTCTCCGTCGATGATCACTCTCTGGATCGGAGATGCACCACGGTATTTCGGAAGCAGGGATGCGTGAATATTCAGGCATCCGTACTTCGGCAGATCCAGGATCTCCTGAGACAGGATCTGTCCGAAAGCTGCCACAATATAGACATCTGCGGGATATTTTTTCAATTCTTCAATAGCCTCGGGAGTCTTGATCCTGCGGGGCTGGAATACCGGGATGCCGTATTTTACGGCACATTCCTTCACCGGTGGGAACTGTAACTGCCCGCTTCTTCCCTTTGCCTTGTCCGGCTGGGTCACCACTGCGGTGATCTCATGTCCCTGTGCGATCAAAGCTTCCAGAGCTCCCACCGCGAAATCAGGGGTTCCCATAAATACGATCTGCATAGCTTATCTCCTTCCCGGAATACTTATTCTTCTTCCTCATCCTCATAGGTCATGTCCTGCAGAGGACCTTCCGCCTTCTCCACATAGATATGTCCATCCAGGTGATCCAGTTCGTGGCAGATGGCTCTTGCCAACAATTCCGTACCCTCTACCTCGATGGGCTTCATGTTCACATCCAAAGCTACCGCTTTCACATAATTGGGTCTGGTCACGATACCAAACTTTCCGGGAACACTTAAGCACCCTTCCTGTCCGGTCTGCTCTCCGCTGCTCTCCACGATCCGGGGATTAATAAGAATATACGGATCCTCTCCGGTGGTGTCGATCACCACAATTCTCTTAAGTATACCCACCTGGGGAGCTGCCAGTCCCACGCCGTTGGCGTCATACATGGTCTCTAACATGTCCTCGATCAATTCCTTCGTCCGGGGAGTCATCTCCTTGACTTCCTTACAGGTCTTGGTCAGTACTTCATCTCCATATTCACGAATATTCCTGATTGCCACAGTTATTACCTCCTATAACACGTTTACCGGGTCAAAATCGAATTGTATACTCAGCTGTCTTGGCTGCCACTGCCTCAAAGTCTCCTCCACACAGTCTTTTACCGCCACCAGCGTATCATACTCCGCATGCTTTGCATAGAACACATACCGGTAAATATCGTTGATTTTACTGATATTTGCAGGGGTCGGTCCCAATATCTGCAAAAAGTCCATATTAGACTTTACCACATCTGCCAGTCTCTGGGCAAGTTGTTTTACGTTTTCTTCCTCTTTGCCGTAGATCTGCACCGCCAGCATATGCGCTGCGGGAGGATATCCCGACAGCTCTCTGTACAGGATCTCCTCCTCATAAAAGCTCTTATAATCCTGGGCTGCCGCGCAGGTAATGGCATAATGATCCGGCTGGTAAGTCTGGATCACCGCTTCTCCCGGAAGCACCCCTCTGCCTGCTCTGCCCACCGCCTGGGTCAGCAGCTGGAATGTCCGCTCTCCGGCACGGTAATCCGAGGCGTTTAGGGACAGATCTGCCGCCAGGATCCCCACCAGGGTCACCTTCGGGAAATCATGTCCCTTCACGATCATCTGGGTGCCGATCAGCACATCCGCTTCACCGTTTGCAAAGGCGGACAATATTTTCTCATAGCTTTCCTTCGTCCGCGTGGTATCCGCATCCATCCGCAGCGTCCGCACCCCCGGATACAGTTCTTTCAATTTATCTTCGATCTGCTGGGTACCTGCTTTGAATCCCAGAATATATTTCGATCCACACTTCGGGCATAGCTTTGGCATAGGCTGTGTATAACCACAGTAATGACAGATCAATCTTCCTCCCTTATGTTCGGAGAGGGAGACATCGCAGTGGGGGCATTTCATGACTTCACCGCAGGCACGACAGGATACGAATCCTGCATACCCTCTTCGATTTAAAAACAGGATGGTCTGCTGCCCCTTGCTTAGCCGGTCTGTCATCAGTTCCTGTAACTTCCTGCTGAAAATAGAACGGTTGCCCTCCTGCAGCTCCTGCCTGAGATCCACCGTGTGTACCGTGGGCAGTTCTCCGCCGGTCAGGCGTTTCGTCAGATGGAACAGCCTGTATTCTCCCTTTCCAGCGCGGTAATACGCCTCTAAGGAAGGGGTCGCCGATCCCAGTACTACGCTGGCTCCGTACAACTTCGCCACTTCCATTGCCGTCTCTCTGGCATGATATTTGGGAGTACTCTCACTTTTGTAACTGTTCTCCTGTTCCTCATCCATGACGATCAGGCCGAGATTGGGGAATGGGGTAAAAAGTGCAGATCTCGGACCTATGATCACATCGATCTCGCCTGCTTTTGCACGCTCGCACTGATCATATTTTTCTCCGGGAGACAATGTGGAATTCATCACACTGACCCGGTCACCGAATCTCTGATAGAACCTAAGCAGTGTCTGGTAGGTCAGGGCAATCTCCGGGATCAGCACGATCGCCTGACGTCCTTTTTTGATCATCTCGCCGATGAGCTGCATATACACTTCCGTTTTGCCGCTGCCGGTGATGCCATGGATCAGATAGGTCCGCTGTTTCCCGGCATCGAAATCCGCAAGAACTTCCGTTATGATGTACTGCTGTTCCTCACTCAACGTATTATATGTCGTCTCTCCCGCCTGTACCTTCACGGGATTCCGGTAGCTCTCGGAGCTGACAAGTTTTGCCGCGCCCACTTTTACGATACTGTTTACCGTAGCGGCGCTGACGCCCAGTTTCCCGGTAACCCATTCATAGGGAATGCTCTCCTGCTCCGACAAAGCTTTTAACAATCTGGCCTTCGCCACCTGTTTTTTCCGTTCGCACTCTCCCAGGAGAGATACTATCTCTTCCCTGCTCATCAGGCGCACCAGCTGTCTGTGCTCCAGTTTCTTCACGGTCTGCTTCGCCGGCAGGACCGTCTTCAGTGCCTGGATCATGGTACAACCGTAATTGCGCCGGATCCAGGCAGCCAGTGCAATCATTTTGTCCTCCACACCGGTCTCTTTTTCCGGCAGTCCTGCGATCTCCTTGATCTTCTCCGGATCGAACTGACACTGATCCCCTATACTGACCACGTAACCTTTGATCAGACGGTTTCCATTGCCGAAAGGGATCATGACGCAGGCTCCCGGCTCCAATCTGTCCCGCAGTCTCTCCGGCACCCGATACTGAAATGTCTTATCCAGTTTTTCATGAGAGATATCTACAATGATATCCGCATATAATGTATGCAATCTGTTTTCCTCTCTGTTCACCGGGCGCCCGGAAAGCTGTCTTATAGACCCTGACCCGCTGCCGATCCGGGGATATGTCCCTCCATCAGGATATCCCGGATCAGATCCCGTTCATCCATGGGATGTTTCACGCCTTTGATCTCCTGGTAGTCTTCGTGCCCTTTTCCCGCCAGTACGATGATATCGCCGGGCTCTCCGTGTTCGATGGCATAAGTGATGGCTTCCTTGCGGTCGCAGATCTCCACATATTTTCCATCCGTCTTCGCCATACCGGTCTTGATATCATTGATAATATCCTGCGGCTCCTCGAACCGGGGATTATCAGAAGTAATGATCGTCAGATCCGTCAGCCTGCCGCTGACCTCTCCCATCTCGAAACGACGCTGTCTGGAACGATTGCCGCCGCAGCCAAACAGGCTGACCAGTCTGTGGGGTTCATACTCCCGCAGTGTGGTTAACAGGCTTTCCAGTGCCATGGCGTTATGGGCATAGTCGATCAGCACAGTAAATTGGTCAGAAACCTTGATCATCTCGATACGACCTTTTACTTTTGCCTGTAGCAGTGCCTTTTTGATAGCTTCCTCATCCACCTTAAAATGACGGCAGATGGCAATAGCTGCCAGTGCATTGTACACGCTGAATTTGCCGGGCATGGGTACTTCCACCGCAAAATTCATCAGGCCGGTCACATGGAAGGTCACTCCCAGTTCTCCGGGCTTGTGCACCAGCTGACGATTCTCGGCCCGCAGCATGCAGTGCTCTCCCATGCCGAAGCTCTCCAGTGCACAGGTATGTCCCTCCGTCACTGCCTGCCAGTGTTCATCATCACCGTTAACGATTCCCACCTTGCACTGTTTGAACAACAATCCCTTGCAGTGCAGATATTCCTCAAAGCTTGCATGTTCATTTGGACCGATATGATCCGGCTCCAGATTTGTAAAAATGCCGTAATCGAATACAAATCCCTGGGTGCGGTGAAGCATCAGTGCCTGGGAAGATACTTCCATAACTACCGTATCCAGTCCGGCATCCACCATGCGGGCAAAATATTCCTGCAACAGGTAAGATTCCGGTGTGGTGTTATTTGCATGAATATGTTCGTCTCCGATGATCACCTCGATGGTTCCCACCAGTCCCACTTTATAGCCGGCATTCTCCAGAATAGATTTCACCAGGTAGGTGGTCGTGGTCTTGCCCTTGGTACCCGTGATACCGATGACTTTCAGCTTCTCCGCCGGATGACCGAACCAGGCTGCGGAGATAAATGCCATGGCATATCGGGTATCAGCCACCTTGATCACGGTTACATCCGCATCCGCAGGAAGCTCTATGTCCTTTTGTACCACCAGCACCCCGGCGCCCTGTGCAGCCACCTGTGCAGCAAAATCATGTCCGTCAAAATTAGCTCCGTTAATACAAATGAACAGACATCCCGGAATGACTTTACGGGAGTCATAGACTACAGCTGTGATCTCCCGCTCCGTTTTTCCGCATACCTGTTCATATTCCAGTTTATCCAAAAGTTCTGTTAATTTTCTGTTCATACAGGTGTCCACCTTTCTATACCAATATCGGATATCCCATGGTTATTCCGAAAATCTTTGTATACTACGGTATATTTTACTCTATTTTTCACAAATGTACCACCTATATTTTCCCACTCTCTGGTTGTAAGAAAAAATGCCTGCATTTTCCTCCGCAGGCATCTTGCTGTTTTTCTTATTTTATGTACTATTTATATACTACCGCCATATTTCCGAATTGTTCTACCGTATATCCCATATCCACACAACTCTCTGTCTGTTTTGTCAGGTCAATGATATAAATTCCATCATTTCCTTCCAATGGCGTGTTGAAAACAAAATTGCCACACTGGCTAATATCCAAAAACGCGTCCGGATAATTGGTATATTCCACCGTCTCCATATATTCCGTCGGTGACAGGGTACTAAAAGCCAGTATTTTGGGATACATTATTCCCTCACCTACATAGATTGTATCCCCATCGTCCGACAATTCCTGCGCACGGTAGACCGCGTTTTCTATACCATCCTGAAATATCCTGCCAATATCCTTTGCATATACTCCGAAATAAAATTTTTCAAAGAACAGAAAAAGAGCACATAATGCAATCACTGCCACCTCTGTAATATATTTCAAATCCCTCCGAAGCAAATTCAACGTGCGACAGATACCTACTGCCATAAATATAATAATACTTATATGAATACAGTTAATCCTGTTTACATTTACGTCAATCAATGTTCCCAGCGCAAACGCAGTCAGGAACTGAATTCCTATTAGTACATATCCATCATAAATCCGGTTCTTGAGGCTCCTGTAAACGCTCCTTATACAATAAAGTAATCCTATCACGGCAAATATCAGAAAATACTTGTAATACAATCCAAACTTATCTGTACTGTTCCAACAGTAACCATCATTTTCTGTAACCAGTATAGATACCATATTCTCGAGTTTCTCGCCAAGCTCCGTCAAGGTAATCTCGCTATCACGCATTACTACAAGTTTTGGAACCGAAAAACATGGTGTGACAATCTCCGCTATTACTCCCTTATTTACCAGCAAAAACAAAATTGCAGGTATCGCCAGTATTCCTAAAATCACCCCCGCTGAAATCGTCCATTTTGTTATTTGGGCTTTTTTCACATATAGTAGATATGCCGCCTGAAATAACACAATAAAGGGAACGATAGGCCATATCGTTGCATAACAATATAAGCTCATCCCATAAAAAAGCGCAGATAAAAGATAATATTTTTCACTTTTCATTCCCTGTATGAAGAACAAAAGTCCGAAAATCAAAAATCCCGGTGCCAGATTACTTTCCAGTCCCCATCTTGACATCATAATGTGCCAGGGATTGATCGCCAGCAGAAACATTGCCCACAGTGCAACTTCTTCATCTATGGTCTCTTTTACTATTTTTTCTACCGCCATAAGAGTAGTGATCCCTACGATCAGCTGCGGAAGCCGAAACACCCATGTATGCTGACCAAAAATCGCAATAGCCGGAATCATCAGTATGGTATTCCATACGTTCATACCGCTTCCCCATGCCGTCAGATACATCGGCCAGTGATATCCAAAAGAATCTACCCCAAAGTGTAATAAAGACCATGCTTCTCTCGCAGCAAATGCTTCGTCCTGATTGATTCCCCCGGGAGTAATTCCAAACCGAAAAAATCTGGTTGCAATACCAATTAGCAAAATCAGAAGATATATTGTTTTTCTCTTATTCCATTTCCATCTGTATTTTTCCCCAATTTTGGTCATGGCCCGAGTCCTCACATATTTGCGACTTTTTTGTTCCACTACCATATTACACTAAGAAGTTCCTCTTGTAAATCATAGTAGTTCTCTCCGAATCTCCCTTTTCTCAATCTTCCGTCACACAATCCGCATCGGTAGCCTGTGTTCGATTAAAGTTCTGTACAAATCCGATCAACTGACCGGACAGCAAAACAGTGAAGAGGGAATAGCCGATCCGTCTCACCGGGATATAGCTCAAGGA
>ERZ1034710.420-NODE-420-length-13081-cov-5.022954_pt1 | contig 13081 bp, 16 predicted proteins | sample MGYA00520597_ERZ1034710 | MGnify/ENA primary metagenome ERZ1034710 (study PRJEB33766, sample SAMN09781714) | gut metagenome | biome: gut microbiome | host: Homo sapiens | place: Madagascar | study: EMG produced TPA metagenomics assembly of the PRJNA485056 data set... | reverse complement strand
GTGGTATAATATAATCACAAAGGGACAGGAAGTCCCGATATGAAAGGACGTAAGACAATGGCAAAAACTTATAAGTGGACGTGGGGAAAGTACAACGGACTATTTAAGGACAAAGAGGGCGATAGCTTTAGCGAAACGTGGATGTATGAAACTGATGGCGATGAACAGTATAAAGAAATGGAACGTCGGGCGATTGAACTTGTTAAAGCTGGATATTTGCCTGAGAAGATAGAGGAGGTTCGATAATGTTGTATAACACAAATCCTATTATCTGTACACTCGGTGAACTGCTAGACCGTGTAAAAAAAGATCGTAGTGTTGTGAGAGTAGTTGAAATGCAATCACAAATTGGTTATGTGTCTCGTAAGATTGTGTCACCGGAAGAATGGGAAGAAACTCCCATATATGTGGCGGGTGGTAAGCGGAAAGGGCAGTTGTATTATTTGAGTCCTCGTGTTGATACAACTCGCTACTGTTGGAGATGTTATCTAGATGTAACGGTAGCTGATATTAATAAGTATCATATGGATATAATGAGGTGTGAACAATGAGTAAAATCTATACAGATGGTTGGCATATGGTCAAAGGCCGCAACGATGCAATCTTAGTTAAGGATGGCAAATTTGCGGCGGCAATCATTCGGGGAGTACATTGCGCCCCCTATGCGGTAGACAGATCCACCGGAAAATATATCCCCTATGCTCCGACAGCATATTATGGGGACGTATATACAACAACGTGGGCCACGGTTAAAGATATTGATTTGTGTGCATATATCCGTAAATTGCCGTGGAAAATCCGTGACAGGATTGTACCAAATTGCAAGCAATGTCAACGATATGTCAATACGTGCGCTGGAATATATGGTTACATTACAGCCGAGATTGCAGAGGTGTGCGAGGGAAATGAAAGTTGTAACTAGGTGGAAACGGATACTTGCCATGCCGGATAGTTGGCTGAAAATGATGAAAGCGTGGGACTTTGCCGGACGTTGTCTACCATATGGAAATTGGTGGACCATTGCAATGCAAGAGTTTAACCGGCTCTATAATTTGGGGTATTGGAAATGGCAAGACGAAAGCAAACAAAATGGTTAAAACCAGAGGGGAGCCGTTACCGGCTCCCGGATTATTATTATGACCCGACAAAAGTCTATGACTGGTCCGGGAACCCCGAATCTGTCCGAACGGCAAAAGATGAATACATAAGGTTGCGGAAAACGGCAATGCAACGTTTACGGAGCATTAAAAAAGCTGGCTTTGCATGGACAGAGGGATATAAAACGTTTGACGAATATCTCAGACCGGCAAGCAAATTGACCACTCCCGCCGATATTGCCGTAGGCTTGCAAAATTTGGTTGAATTTTTTGAAAAACCACAAAAAACCACTATAACAGGAATTAGAGAAAATATAAATAAACACATTGACGCATTTAAGGCACGTGGCATTGACTTTATCAGTACGAACGAAGATTTTCATCTTTTCACCGAATTTTTGCAAATGCGAATACAATTAGGACTTGCAGAAATGTATGATAGCGAACAAATTATCGACCTTTTTCGGGAAATGAAAGAGGGCGGTATAGACCCTGAAATTATCAAGGCCAATTTTGAGGAATTTTTAGCGTCCACCGCTGGAAAACAAATGCGCCATGAATGGGACAATGTACAGGACGAAATAAAAGACCGGAACTATAAACGGCTGAAGAACAGGGGCAGACCGGAGCCGGGCCGGTATGATGCGGAGGTGCAGGCGAAAAATGAAATTAAACGTCGTAGAGCCAAAAAACGCAACCCCCGCCTTGCTGGCTACTATGAAACCGGTACAGTCGAGAAGCGGAAAGAAGCGCAACGGCAGAAACGCCGGGAAGCCTACCAACGGCGAAAAGCAAAGGCAAAGTCTTGAAACACTTGACCAGATAGCGGCGTTTGACATTGAAACCACCCGCTTAAAGCCGGAAGACTTCCCCGAATTATCAGCCCCGGAGAAAATCCGGGGTGAATGGGTAGAAACCCGCCGAAATGAGCAATCCGTTATGTATATTTGGACGCTATGTCTACATGAGAAATGTATGATAGTTGGAAGAACGTGGGATGAATTTATCGCCATGATTGACGGCTGGAACGAGTATCTAATCCAAAATGACTACCGTCTTGTTATTTGGGTACACAATTTATCTTATGAATTTCAATTTTTGTCCGGTATACACGAATTTCACCGGGACGAGGTTATGGCGGTAAAGTCCCGGAAAGTCCTTGCCTGTACATGGGGTGATATAGAATTTAGATGTTCATATCTACATTCTAATATGAGTTTGGACACATTCACGAACAAAATGCACGCTGAACATATAAAATTATCAGGAAAAGAGTTCGATTATACAAAAATCCGTTTCCCGTGGACAGAAATGACACAAAATGAACTTGCATATTGCACAAACGATACTCAAGGATTATGTGAAGCGTTGGCGAATGAAATGCAAGCGGACGGCGATACATTGGACACCATCCCCCGCACGTCAACGGGATATGTTCGGCGGGACGTGCGAAACGCAATCCGAAGCAATAAAGAGTTGGTTTATAAAATTCGTGCAATCTTTCCGGGCGAAGATGTCTACACCTATTTGCGAGAGGCTTTTAGGGGCGGTAATACCCACGCCAACAGACACTACGCCGGAAAAGTGCTACACAATGTAATATCGGCAGACCGGTCTAGCAGTTACCCGGATGTACAGTGCAATAATCTATTTCCGATGGGCGAGTTCAAAAAGCTGGGACTGTCCACCGTGGAAAGACTTTTGACCATGCAGGAAAGAGGAAGCGCAACGCTGGCCCGGATAGCTATATCAGATTGCCATTTGCGGCATATATCGGACGGATGTCCTTATATCCCCCGGGATAAATGCCGGAACATTGTGGGCGGGGTCTATGATAATGGGCGAGTGATTGCCGCCGACTATCTAGAGTTGACAGTGACGGATATTGACTTGCAGATTATCGTTGACCACTACACCGGCACATATACAGTTATCGGCGGTTATTACTCCACCTATGGCAAATTGCCGCCGGAAATGGTTGGTGTATTGTGTGACCTTTACCACAAAAAGACGGAACTAAAAAACGTGGCGGGGCAGGAATTGATATATGCAAAAAGCAAGGCAAAGCTAAACAGCGTGTACGGCATGACGGCCCAAAACCCCGCAAAGCCTGAGGTCTTTTTTGATGGCGAATGGGGCGAAGATGCCTTAAACATTGGGGAAGCCCTTGCAGATGCCCAACGCAACGCATTTTTGACATATGCGTGGGGGGTCTGGACAACGGCGTGGGCAAGATACCACTTGCAATGCGGGATTGATTTGGTGGGGACCAGATTTGTATATTGTGATACCGATTCGGTCAAATATTTAGAAACAAATGTTCTTCCTGACTGGACACCATACAATACGGAAAGAATAGAGGCTAGTAAAAAATCCGGTGCATGGGCCGTTGACCCTACAGGGGAAGCCCATTATATGGGAGTATTTGAGCCGGATGGAAAATACCCAAAATTTGCAACTTTAGGGGCAAAAAAGTACGCATATACAGACGAAAAAGGAAAAACACACGTCACTATTGCAGGCGTGAGCAAAAAAGAGGGCGGCCCCGAACTTGATGAAGGGGACGAGTATGGAACAGGGCTTGAACGTTTTGTAAACGTAAATCCCGGATTTTTGTTTAGAAAGGCTGGCGGGGCCGAACTCATGTACAACGACCATCCATCTATAATGTCTCTGTCTGTTGACGGTCATATACTCCCGATAACGGCAAATGTGGTTATTAGAGACAGTATATACCAACTCGGTATCACGGCAGAATATCACAAAATTTTACAGGAAATTACAAAAGAAAAACATTGACAAACGGAAAAGTCTCTGATATAATATAGACAGTTGGAAACCAACACACAATAACAAAAACTTGAAAGGAAGCAACAACAATGGAAATTATCAAAATGAGTAAGAACGTAGAGGGAGCCGACCTGTATTTTCTCACCACGTCCCCCGAAATTGAGAAAATGACTACTGTAAAGGGTGAGACTCTGGCACTGGACAAGTGGGCACTGTTTGCGGACGCGGACCGCAAAACCGGCGAAATGCGGCGAATCCTCTCCATCAAGTCCGGTAACAAAATGTACGCTACCAATTCCGCAACGTTCATCGAGTCTTTTGAGACGATGCTGGAATGTTTCACCACGATGGGACTGGATATCCACCATGTCCGGGTGACTACCGGAACCAGCAAGGGCGGCAGGGAGTTTATCAACTGCGTGTACGCCGATTAACTCACACAAACAAAGGCCCGGGAAACCGGGCTTTTGTTATATGGAGGGAAACATGGAAAATATTTATACGTCAGAGGGCTGGCTGGACGTGCCGAAAATCGTTGCAAAGCCATACCCTTTTATTTTTTGCACCGGTGCCCGGGGCGTGGGTAAAACATACGGTGCATTAAAGTATGTGATTGAAAACGGCATACCTTTTATCTATCTTCGGCGCACGCTGACCGAGACGGAATTTCTGGCGGCGAATGAAAGCAATAATCCTTTTGCCCGGCTGAATGAAGATACCGGGGAATGTGTGGGTCTGTCAAAATCGGGCAAATATACAACGGAAATTGTTCGCAGAGTGCCGGACGGCAATAAGCTAGTCCCGGACGGCCCCCCGGTGGGAATGATGCTGGCGTTATCAACTATCAGTAATTTGAGAGGTTTTAACGGCGAACAATACAATATAATTGTATACGATGAATTTATACCGGAACCACACGCCCGGCCCATCCGGGAAGAATGTATGGCCCTTATGAATGCCTACGAAACTATTAACCGTAACCGGGAATTATTGGGTAAACCGCCGGTCAAGTTGCTATGTCTATCCAACTCTAACCGGCTGGATAACGCTATCTATATGGGGTTGGGTCTTGTGAATAAAGTTGTGCAGATGCAACGCAAGCGTCAACAACTCAGTTATATGCCGGACCGGGGTATCATGTTGGTAAATATTATGGACAGCCCCATTTCAGCGGCAAAAAGTAAAACCGCCCTCTATCGTATGACAGCTGGGACAGAATTCGGGGTCATGGCACTAGATAATAAATATATCGGTGAGGACCTTGCAATGCCGAACAAGTCGGAGGATTTACGCAACTATGACCCGTTGGTAAGTATTGGCGAGTTGTGTATCTACAGGCGCAAGGGCGGCGAAAACCTGTATATTACTACCCACGTTTCCGGCGGTCCTACCCGGTTCGGGTTGTCCGATGCTGAATTGACAAATTTCCGCAGGAAATACAACTGGATATGGGCGAAGTATATAACCGGCAAGATAATTTTTGAAGAACGTTTGTGCGAAATACTGCTAACTCGATATTTTGGGGCTTGACAAAGTAGAATAAACGTGCTATTATATGTGTAGTGACCCCGTGGGCAAGGACACTCCCGGAAGGAGGCCCGCGCGGCTGTCCACCGCGAGAACGGGGTCACGCATTTGTGGGAGCGAGTGGCGGCGAGAATGGCGAGCGGTGGGTGCAACTCCCCCGGCCCACAACCATAAAAACGAACATGAAAGGGGCAGAATTATGAGTGAAACTGTACAGTTGATTACCACATTGATTAGCAATGTGGGTTTCCCGATTGCTTGCGTTTGTTATCTGTTTTACAGTCAGCAGAAAGAACGGGAAGCGCACGCAATCGAAAGCAAAGCGTGGGTGGATGCTCTGGACCGAAATACGCAGGTGATGGAGCGGTTGGAGGGTAAACTGTCCAACCTCAAAGAGGTGTAATGTATGCCTAGTATATACATTAGTCCGTCAGACCAGAACAGAAACTACGGGTGCGGGACCTACGGAAGCGAAATGGAGCAGATGGAGCTGTTAGCGGCAGAAGTCGGCAAGGCTCTTGACCGGTGCTGCGTAAAGCACAAAATCTGCTATCATACAGAAATGGGCATTGACGGCAGACCCGCCGATTGTGATAAGCTGGGCTATGATTATTATCTGGCCTTGCATAGCAATGCCGGCGGGGCGGGAGTTGCCCGGGGGTGTGTTGCATACTACTATGAGGCAGGTAGAAATCTTGCGAATACTTTGGCCTATGCCCTTAAAAAAATCGGACAGCCCACGGACCGTTGGTCCAGTGTCCAGCAGAACAAGACGTTTTATGAGTGCCGCATGATGGCGGCAACGTCTGTTTTGCTGGAAGTTGATTTCCACGATACCCCCGCCGGGGCCGCCTTTATCATGGGCCGCCGGGTGGATATTGCCGACGCAATCGCCGAAAGCATTTGCGCTGAGTTCGGCGCGGACTATGTTCCACGCAAACAGGAAACGAACAAAGAAGTTCTTTATTGTGTTCAGATGGGCGCATTTAAGAACAAAACGAACGCAGAAAAGCTGGCGGCGAAAATGAAAAATGCCGGTTACGACGTTTATATTACTGAAAAGGAGCGAAATGTATGAAAATCGAACAGATTACCGCCCTGAAAGATGCAGGGTTTACCGCTGAGCAGATTGTAGCACTGGCCCCCATTTTGACGGATGAAAAAACGGCGCAGGAGCCGGAGAAGAAGCAGGAGCAGAAGCCGGAGCAGAAGCCGGAGCAGGAGCCGGAGCAGAAGCCGGAAAAGTCTCCAATGGAAGCAATGTTGTCCACCATGCAGGAACAGTTTGCCGATATGCTGAAAGCTGTACAAGGGGCCATGATTAACGGCTCCCGGCAGGCAGAAACCGAAATGACGGCGGCAGACGTTGCAGCTAGTATCCTTGACCCCGGCAGAAACCGGGGCAAAAAGTGAAAGGAGTAAACAGAAATGGCACAGAACGAACTCAATTTTGAACAGGTTTCTACCCTGCTGAAAGCCACTTTGGCACAGGTCCGGGGCGCGGAGGCCGTGGGCGAAATTACCACCGCCAACTTTGCGAGTGTGGGAACCACCGCCCTGAAATGTGGCTATGACAACCTGTTAAATGCAATCAGTCAGGTGTTGTCCACCACCTATTTTTCCATCCGACCCTACCGGGGCAAATTCGGCGGCCTCTATGTGGACAGCCAGAAATGGGGCGGCTATACACGCAAAGTACAGGTTGTGGACAAGGACCCGGAGAACAACGTGGAGTACACGCTGGCCGACAATCAGTCCGTAGATATGTACGAAATTCACAAACCGAAGGTCCTTCAGTTGAATTTTTATGGTGGAAATACCTATTCCCGTGACCTGCCCATTTTTAAGGACCAGCTGGACGTTGCGTTTTCCAGCCCCGCGGAGCTGGGCCGGTTCTGGGCGATGCTGTACCAGAATTTGGACGATATGGTCCAGCAGGATAAGGAGACGGAGGCCCGGCTGGCGGTGCTAAACTTTATCGGCGGCAAGATTAAGGGCGATGCGGACAACGTTGTCCATCTTGTTACCAAATATAATGATATTACCGGCAAGACCCTTGACGCCGCAACGGTGAGACAGCCGGAAAACTGGACGGACTTCTGCCGCTGGATGCTTGGCTATATTCGCACGCTGTCAGAAAAGCTGACTAACCGTACCGTCAAGTATCATATCAATGTAACCGGCAAGCCCATCACTCGGCATACCCCGCTGGACCGGCAGAAGGTGTATCTGCTCTCCGATGATGCTAACATGATTGACACCACGGTCATGTCCACCACTTACAATGACGACTATCTCAAGGTGGTTGACTATGAGCCGGTCAGCTTTTGGCAATCCATCGATTCCCCTGCCGCTGTCAATGTTACCCCGTCTTATCTGGCCCCCGATGGTACTATCACCACCGCAACGGCGGCAGTTACCGCCAACGTTTTCGGCGTGATTTTTGACGAGGAGGCCATCCGGGCAAGCCTGATTAACGAGTGGAGCGGCACTACTCCGCTCAATGCAAGAGGCGGCTACAGTGTCAGATGGGACCATTACACTGTCCGCTGGATGAACGATTTCACGGAGAACGGTCTGGTTTTGTGTCTGGACTGATTGCATTATGCCCCCTTTATGGGGGCATAAACAAGGAGTGAACAATATGGCGATAAAATGTTATCTTTTGACAACGGAAAAAAAGCGGAACAGTACCGCCATAGTTGACCACACGAAAAGTACATGGGTTTATGACTGCGAGACAGTGGAACCGTTTTCCATCACACACCCCACTGTCAAATTCTGGTTTGGCGCTAATCCCGCTACCGGAGAAAGCTATAACCCGACTATCAGTATCAATTATGCATATATTCCGGAATTTGGGCGATATTATTGGATAAATAGTTGGACGTATGACAGTGGTATGTGGTATGCGGATATGACGGTGGACCCTCTAGCGACATACCGTGACTATATACTCAACAATACACAATTTGTTGAGCGGTCAAAGTCGCAGACCATGAGCTTGACGGATGCCCTACCAGCAACAGTGGTTAAACCCACATTTCAAACGATTTCCATGACAACTGAGACTAAATATGGGACATCTTTTAACACTGCGCTGGGATGCTATGTTGTTGGTATTGTTAATTCTGATACAAATTCGGTCGGATGCACCTCCTACTATATGTTCAAATTGGACGGATTCCGTGCATTTTGCAACAAATTGCTGGATAATATCAACTGGGCAAGTGCGGGGATTGATGAAATTTCCGCTCCACTGCTCAAAGCCCTTTTCAATCCGATGCAATATATCACAAGTTGTGTGTGGTTCCCATTTTGTCCGTATGAGGCGACAGCGTTTGAAAATATCACATTGCCGTTCGGATGGTGGAGTTTTACAGCAAAAGCAATCAAGTTACAAACATTTGACCAAACAATCAGGTTTGAAGGGACCGTCCCGAAACATCCAAATACGTCAACGTATGGCACATATATCAACTATGCCCCATACACAAGAGCAACGCTACATTGGGGAGTGTTGGGCGATATTCCATTAGATACCTCATTCTTTGATTCAAATGGTACAACAATTCGTTTGCGGTTAACGGTCGACTATGTGACCGGGAAAGCAATGTATTGTATCTACAAGTATCAGACGGCTAGCCCGTCTATACAGTATATGCAGACAGGTCCTTGCCAAATCGGTGTAAATGTATCAGTTGCCCAAAGTAGTTTCGACGTTTTCGGCGTGGCCCGAAGTGCCGTGTCTATCGCCAACGGAGCCGCAACTGCCGCAGTCGGGGCAGCTAAAATCGGAGCAACGGCCGGAATCGCAGCACTGACCGGCGCAAGCAATGACGTTATCAGCGGCACAACGACTATTGCTAACGGTCTGATTGACGGATTGCAATCTGTCATGCCACAGGTTTCAACCAATGGACAAAATGGTTCAACAATTGGGTTCTGGGAGCCGCCGTCCATTACTGTGCAATACTATGTCCCGTTTGGCGTGAGTCCGGCAACAGACGGGTATTTAACCATGGCACCCAGACAACTGTCTGAGTTGGTGGGCGGCTTTGTCAAATGTCGCAATGCCCACTATACCGGGTTGGGCTTTATGGACGAGGTTGCAACCATTGACGCCTGTCTCAATAATGGCATATTCCTAGAGTAGGAGGTGTATATACTACATGGCCATTTTTACGCCCCGTGTAAACAACACGGGAATGTGGCAAAATCCGAAATGGTATGCGGATAACATCTTTTTCACGTCCGGCTATGGGTTGCCCAATTGCACGTGTTACGCATGGGGACGCTTTTGGGAGGTTGGCGGAGGCCGTCCGGCCTTGCCAACTTCCAACGGCGGCGAGTGGTGGGCAGATGCTCAAGCAAGCGGGGCATACCGGACCGGACAGGTTGCACAGGTTGGGGCCGTTGCGTGTTATGAGGACCTAGACGGCGGGGCCGGTCATGTGGCTGTGGTGGAGCGGGTCAATACTGACGGGACCTTGCTTATTTCGCAATCCGCATGGCGCAGACCTTTGACCGATTATCCCCCGGATATGGAGGGGTATTTCTGGACCAATTATACAGTTGGTACAACAAATATGGCGCAATGGCTAATCAATGGCAACTATGCTTTTCAGGGTTTCATCTACCACCCAAATTTCCCACCGGGGGCGACCCCAACGCCCACCGGTATTCCGGCATGGTTGCTTTTCAAATTCAAACCGTATATGGTCAAGAGGTGATACAATTGAATTTACCGTACTATTACGATTACTCTAACGTAATTGATGCTAAAACGTCCCCGTCTGGCGTACACGTCACTAATACCGCAACGGCGACGTTTTTCCGGCGGTATTTGCTCCAAAAAGCCATGAGCGTTTTCGAGTGGACAATGCCCGAATACTGGAGCAAAGACTATTTTTTGTATAGTCTATATATTGGCGGCTCTGTTGCCATTATCGAGACGGACAAATACGGAGTGATTCCGCAGGGAGGACAGCCATCCGGCTACAATGTATTCTACCAGCCCCGGCAGTATTACATTGCTAACCCGCTGTTACAGGGTATTAAGTCCCCGATTATCAATGAGCAATGTACCGTTTTCAAGTGTACCCGGGATTGGGGAGGCATTATGGATTTGGTCAGTTTTTATGGGGACTATATGGCACTGGCGGCGCAGGCGATGGGGGTCAACCTTTTCAATTCCCGGCTGGCGTATGTTTTCGGTGCCAAAAATCAAGCAACGGCTGAAAGTTTCAAAAAAGCGTTTGACCGTGTGGCAAGCGGCGATCCGGCTGTAGTGGTTGACAAGTCCATGTTTACGGACGATGGCGAGTTTTCCACGCCGTTTTTTGAGCAAAATGTCGGACAAAACTATATTTCCGACAGGCTGATAGAGGCTTTGCTAAACATTGATAATATGTTTTGCACAACTGTTGGCATTCCCAACGCAAACTATAATAAGCGGGAGCGCACGGCAAGTGGTGAAATTGGTATCAACAATTTTGAAACCCGGTGCATGGCTGACAGTTGGCTGGAAGGCTGGAAAGAGAGTTGCGAGAAAACCAAACAGATGTTTGGGATTGACATTTCCGTTGACTGGCGGGAAAGTAAGGAGGAATTTGCCAATGTGCTGGAACAGGATGCGCCCAACGGTCAGCTATCTGGGTCTGTATAACTACGATTCGACAATTTTTGACGATTTCGCTTTACCGGATTCCGTTGCGGCCCGTAAAGCGGAGTTTGTGGACGAAATTCTGTCTGAGTTGGGGCAGTTGGAAGCCCTCTACCCTAATGCCGATGTTTTCAGGCGGATTTTGAAAGCGTGGAGCAATACCCGTCTCCCGGAGTGGCGGAGGGTGGAAACCGCTTTGACGGCGGAATATAACCCCATTCACAATTTTGACCGCCATGAAGAGTATACAGACACAAATACCGAAAAAGAAACAGGAACGAGCAACAGCACGAGCAGTACCGAAAGCACAGCGAACGGAACGAACGAAAATACTGAATCTGAAACGGCATTTAATACGGAAAGTTTCAAAAACCGAACAAAAAATGCCGGGACGGACACCGCCACCAGCAATGCAAGCGCAACGAACAAAAGTGACAATACTGTAACAAGAGAGACAAGTGTGAAACATACAGCCCACCTATATGGCAATATCGGCGTTACCACGACCCAAAAAATGATGCGGGAAGAATTTGATATACGCCGCAATGACCTAGAGACGTATATCATTGACGATTTTAAGCACCGGTTTTGCCTGATGGTATATTAGGAGGTGTAATAGATGGGACTTTTTAACCATTTTCCATACCCGGACACGCACCAGCTTAACCTTGACTGGATTCTAGAGACGGTCAAAAGTTGCGTTGATAAAGTGATGGAGTTGTGGACATATGTCAAAGAGCCGGGGACCGGCATTCAAAAGGCGTTGACGGATGCACAGGCGGCGGCAACTACAGCCAAAACGTCCGCACAAAGCGCACAAACAGCCGCAACGAGCGCACAGACCAGCGCAAACAATGCGGGTGAATTTGCGGACAGAGCGTCGGAATCAGTTGACATTTGCTCACAGTATGCGGCAGACGTTCAAACCATGATGGGCAAGCTATATCCGGTGGGGGCCGTGTATGTCAACTATCGCAACCAGGCCATGCCGGTGGAAAACGATGCCGCCGTGATTGCCCGGCTCAAAGCGTTGACCGGCGGCACGTGGGCAAGAGCCGGGAGCCATGGACAGCCGGTAACAGCGTCCGGGCAGTTGGGTTGGGCCACTGTCAATTTGGGCAATGCCGCTGGAGATGCTAGCGACACCAATTTCAATATCTACGTCAGGACGGCGTAAAAAATTTAGGAGGTAAAATTATGGCTATTGTAAATCAGGACTGAAAACCGTTGACAGCGGCGGACGGAGCCATCTAGTGGGAGCGTCCAACACCATCACCAAACAGATTTGGATTGTACTCTAAAAATGGCCCCCGGCGAGAAACCGGGGGCTTTCACGTTTATTTGACATCGTCTACCGTTACATTTAGGTAACACCTCCAACAATAGCGAGTTGTATCATATCGGGGGCATAGATAATACAACTGGCCTTTACGATTGCCACCCGCCACAAATACGGGAGTATTGTCCCGCTCTGTCAACGCCTTCGTCTTGCGAGAGATATAACCCGTTTGGGCTTTCACTTCAATCACTTTCAGATCATAGTCTTTTAACAAGTCTTTCACGTCCGACAGCGTAGCGAAAAAGCGATTCGTATTGTACAACATTTTTTTGTTACCGTCCTTTTCATTGTGTTATCGGGACTTCCTGTCCCTTTGTGATTATATTATACCACACTTTCCGGAAAGTTCAAGTTGGAATATTACACAATAATTACCCAATTATTCTCCCTCTGTTTTGTGCAATATGCACAACGGTCTGTAAGGCTCTGGACGGCCCTACCCGCAACGTATTTTCCGGGGCTATAATTACACCCGGCGGCGCAGTTCGTCAAAAACTGTCAAATGTTCGAAAACAACTACCCTATTTTGTGCGTGAGCCGTGGACACTGTTCCGGATGCGTTAGTCATGACTAACTATGTGATGTTTCACGTGAAACATATATAATGTGAATATGTTATACCTATTGTCTATGCCATGTGAACACTGTCCACGTATAAGAGAC
>ERZ1034710.417-NODE-417-length-13123-cov-3.302495_pt1 | contig 13123 bp, 9 predicted proteins | sample MGYA00520597_ERZ1034710 | MGnify/ENA primary metagenome ERZ1034710 (study PRJEB33766, sample SAMN09781714) | gut metagenome | biome: gut microbiome | host: Homo sapiens | place: Madagascar | study: EMG produced TPA metagenomics assembly of the PRJNA485056 data set... | reverse complement strand
AAAGAGCTTTGCCGAAATCGAACTTGAGATCGCCGACTTTGCCAAGAGAGCACAGGCTGGCAAATTGTCGATCGAAGAACTCTCGGGCGGTACGTTTACCGTGAGCAACGGCGGCGTTTTCGGTTCGATGCTCTCCACGCCCATCATCAATCCGCCCCAGTCGGCCATCTTGGGCATTCATGCCACCAAGGAGCGTCCGGTTGTCGTTAATGGCGAAATCGTCATTCGTCCGATGAACTATCTTGCGCTTTCCTACGATCATCGTTTGATCGACGGCCGCGAAGCGGTTTTGGGGCTTGTCGCCATGAAGGCTGCGCTTGAGGATCCGGCCGTGATGCTTCTGGATATCTAAAGGAGACCGACAATGGACGTTCTCTACGATGTGGCGGTGATCGGCGCCGGCCCGGGCGGATATGCCGCCGCGGTGCGCACTGGCGAACTCGGCCTCAAAACCGTCTGCTTTGATCCCATGCTCAATCCGGATGACGGGGAAACGGGGGCGCTCGGCGGCACCTGCGCCAACGTGGGCTGCGTGCCGAGCAAGGCGCTTCTGGCCGCAAGTCTTGCCTATGCTCGAGCAATGTCCGGGATGAGTGCTTTCGGCATTGCTCCTAGCGAACCGGAACTGAATTTCGAGCAGGTTCAGCGCCACCGCGCCAAGGCGGTCAAGGACTCCAATCGGGGCGTTGCGATGCTCTTTAAGGGAGCAGGCGTTGCATTTGAACCTCATAGCGTAGCCTTCAAAGGCAAGGGAGCCGAGGGATGGCTGCTTGAAACGGACGACGGACGTGCGGTGGAAGCCCGCCATGTGATCATTGCCTGCGGTACTACTCCGAGAGCGCTTCCCGGCGCCGAATTCGACGAAAAAATCATCTGTTCCAACACCGGAGCGCTCGCTTTCGATGAAGTGCCGGCGCGGCTCGGAATCATCGGCGCAGGAGTGATCGGGCTTGAGCTCGGAAGCGTGTGGTCGCGGTTCGGTTCCGAAGTTACCGTCTTCGATCTGGCCTCGACGGTTCTGCCGTTTGCCGGTAAAACCGTAAGCGAGACGGCTCGTAAACTTCTGACGGCTCAAGGGATTGCCTTTGAACTGGGCGTTCGCATTGCCAATGTAGAGAAAACCGACGGCGGTGTTTTGCTTTCCTACGAGCGCGATGGCCAAACGCAAACTGCCGAGTTCGACAGGCTCTTGATAGCCATCGGACGCAGCAGTGCGATCGAATCCGTTAACCCGACGGCCGTAGGCCTGGCGGTTGCCACGGGCGGTCTGGTTCAGACCGACGACGAATGCCGAACGAATTTGCCCGGTGTTTGGGCGATCGGCGACATTGTGAAGGGGCCGCAACTCGCGCATAAGGCCACCGACGAAGGCCGCGCCGTAGCAGAGCGTATCGCAGGGCGCGAGCGTCCTGCGCACATCGCGCCGATTCCGTCCGTGGTCTATACCCACCCGGAATTCGCCTGGGTGGGTTTAACCAAAGAGGCGGCGCAGGAAAAAGGCATGGCGGTGCGTATTGGCCGCGCGACGTTTGCGCATAACGCGATGGCTCGTGCCGGTGATGAAACACAGGGCTTCGTGGAACTCGTGTGCGACGCCGATGACGGACGTCTTCTTGGGTCACAGATTGTCGGAGCCGCCGCCGGAGATTTGATCGCCTCGCTTGCGCAGGCTATGGCGTTCGGGGCTACGGATGAAGATTTGACGCTGGTTGTCTGGCCGCATCCGGGTATGGCCGAAACAATTCAGGACGCAGCATTTGCTTCGCTGCATGCTGCTGAGCGAAAGCGCACGGCTTGAGATTAACGATCCGACAGGTCTATCATTTCGCCCGTTGTCTGCGCTTGCGCGCAGGCATGCGTCCGTAGAAAAAAATTCTTGTTGCCGTCCGTTGCGGAGGTTGCGTCGTGGCTGAAGAAAAGTCCGTTAAGCTCGTGTTTTCCGATGGTTCCCCCGAGGTTTCGCTGCCGGTGATACCCGGCTCGGTGGGCCCCGAAGTCATCGACATTTCGACTCTGTACAAGCAGACGGGGAAATTTACCTACGATCCGGGCTTCATGAGCACGGCCGCTTGCAAAAGCGCCATCACCTACATCGACGGTGCGGCGGGCAAGCTTCTTTACCGCGGCTATCCGATTGAGGAGCTCGCGCGCAACTGCGATTATCTGGAAGTCTGCTACCTGCTTTTGAACGGCGAACTGCCCGACGAGCAGCAAAAGAAAGACTTCGAGTACCTCGTGATGCATCACACGCTCATTCATGAGTCGATACACCAGTTCCTGCAGGGGTTCCGACGCGACGCACACCCGATGGCCGTTTTGACGGGCTTGATCGGCGCTATGTCGGCGTTCTACCCCAAGAGCTGCAATCTGCTCGATCCCGAGCAGCGCGCCATGGCGGCCGTACAGCTGATCGGCAAAATGCCCGGTCTGGTGGCCATGTCCTATAAGTACTCGGTCGGCGAACCTTATATTTACCCGAAAAACGATCTCTCGTACACGGCTAACTTCATGCGCATGATGTTTGCCATTCCCTGCGAGGAGTACAAGATCAACGACGTGTTGGTGCGCGCGCTCGATCGCATCTTCATCCTGCATGCCGATCATGAGCAGAACGCCTCGACTTCGACCGTGCGTTTGTGCGCAAGTTCCGGCACGAGTCCCTTTGCCGCAATTGCCGCTGGCGTTGCCTGCCTCTGGGGGCCGCAGCACGGCGGCGCCAACGAGGCAACGCTCTCGATGCTGTACCACATTCAAGCCGACGGCGGCATTCCCAAGATCGGCGAATTCATTAAGAAAGTAAAAGATAAGACTAGCGGCGTGCGCCTGATGGGGTTCGGCCACCGTGTCTACAAAAATTACGATCCGCGCGCCAAGCTCATGCGCGAGACCTGCTACGAAGTACTCGACGAGCTGGGCTTACACGATTCGCCTCTCTTTAAGCTCGCACTCACGCTCGAGAAAATCGCTCTTGAGGATGAATACTTCATCTCGCGTCGCCTCTACCCGAATGTGGATTTCTATTCGGGCATCGTGCAGAAGGCGATCGGCATCCCGATGCCGCTCTTTACAGCCATCTTTGCCTTGGCGCGCACCGTAGGCTGGTTTGCGCAGCTCAACGAAATGATCGACGATCCGGCCTTTAGAATCGGGCGTCCGCGTCAGCTCTTTACGGGCCACACCGAGCGGCATGTGAAGCCGCTTGCAGAGCGCTGAGAGCTGCAACCTTAACGAAACAGTCGATTTGCCGCGGCCGAATACCGCGGCAAATTCGTCCTTAGGCGGCGTTGAGCACGGCGTCGATCAATTCGGTTTCCACCTGCACCACCATGTCGGGGTCCTGCAGCGCCGCTCCGTCGATCAAAAAGACGTCTTCGACGCGCTCGTCGAGCGTCGAGATCTTGGCTGTAGCCAAATTGATGCCGTGTCGGGCGAGCACGACCGCAATTGCAAAAAGCAAGCCGATTCGGTCGTTGCAGGTGATGCGAAGCACCCAACTTCTTTGGCTTTCATCGCGCTCGATTTCCACGATCGGGGTGACGGGGAAGCTGCGTCCGCGACGCGAGAGTTTTCCCTTTTTGGGTTCGGGGAGGGGTTTTGCGTTGCGGATGACCGCCGCGAGATTCTTTTCAATAGCCGCCTGCAGCTGCTTGGGCTCGCGTCCGCGCTTATCCTGCACCAGAAACGTATCCAAAGCCCAGCCGTGAACCGTCGTATGAATGCGGGCGTCCAAAACCGAAAGCCCTTCACGCTCGAAAAAAGCCACGACGCGCGCAAAGAGGTCCTTTTGGTCCCGGGTGTAGACAAGTACTTTGCAGCCGGCGCTCTTGCGCAGCGTTCTGCATTTGACGATCGGCTCTTCGGGAGTAGGGCGGCAGGCGAGCTCCACGGTATGCCAGGCGATGTCCTGCGGCGAGTGGCGCAGAAAGTAGACAATGTTGAGCTCTTTCCAGAACGCGTCGCGCACCTCATCGGACAAGCCTTTTTGGGAGATAAGTTCGCACGCTTTGCTTCTGTGTTCGTCGAAGATGCCCGCACGGGTCTTGGGCGCGCCTCCCGTTTCCAGGCACAAGAGCGTGCTGCGGTAAAGATCGGTCAGCAGCTGGTACTTCCAAGCGTTCCAAACTTTGGGACTTGTGGCGCGGATGTCGCAGACGGTGAGTAGGTAGAGTCCATCGAGACGTTCTTTAGTGCCTACCTTAGCGGCAAAACGCTCAACCACTTCGGGATTCGTGATGTCTTCGCGCTGCGCGACGGTGCTCATAAGAAGATGCTGTCCCACGAGAAACTCCATGTACTCGGAGTCGTCCTTTTCAATGCCGAAGGCCGATGCAAACGACTTCATTTCCTTGGCGCCGAGCTCGGCATGACTTCCTCCGCGTCCTTTGGCAATGTCGTGGAAGAGCCCCGCAAGCGTCAGCCGCCAGGGTTTTTCGATGTCGTTCATGATCTGCGAACAAAGCGGGTACTCGTGCGCGTAGGAGGAGTGCGAGAGACGGCGCAGGAACTTCACCACGCCGATCGTGTGCTGATCGACCGTGTAGATATGAAAGAGGTCGTGCTGCATCTGTCCCACGATGCGCCGCCACACCGGCAGGAACCGTCCCAGAATGCCCCAGGTGTTGAGGTTTTTTAAAAAATGGTACGGTCCGTAGCGAAGCTTCACCGTATCGAGAAAGAGCTTCTTGTTGACCGGGTTGTTGCGAAATTGCGTATCGATCGAGACGCGCTCATGCCAGAGCGCACGCAGCAGATTCGTCGACATGCGCTTGAATTCGCGGTGAAGCGCAAAAAGCTCGAAGGCGCGCAGCAGATTCGTGCTGTCCTTGCGGAAGTCTTCCAGACTCTTGATGTCCAAAACGTCGCCGCGGGCAATGAAGACGTCGTCGACGGGTTTGACGAAGCGGGGAGAGGCTTGTCGAAAAAGCTTTTCCGCAATGGCCGCCACCAAAATTTCGGTGAGCTGCACAATGTTTTTGGCGTTCAGATAAAAGCGCTTCATCAGCGCTTCGCTCGGCAGAAGCGCTCCTTTGGGGCGATACCCCGCGCTCTTGGCCAGCGCTGTCTGAACGTCGAAAATAAGCCGATCCTCGTGTCGCCCCGCAGTCAGGTGCAAGCGAATCCGCAATTCCTGCAGAAAGTGCAGGCATTGCGAGAAGTGATAGGCCTCGGTGTTGGTGATGAGCCCGGCCTGCGCCATTTCCTTCCAGGAGCGGCCGTAGCCTGCAGCTTTGGAGTACCAGAGAAACACCTGCAGATCGCGCAAGCCCCCGAGCCCTTCCTTGATATTGGGTTCAAGCGCGTAGGGCGTGTCGCCGTACTTCTGGTGGCGCTGCCGCATTTCGAGCATTTTGTTGCGAAAAAACATGCGGCTGTCGAGTTGCGACATGAAGGTTCGGTAGGTGTCTTCGAAAAGCGCTTTGTTTCCCCAAAGCCAGCGAGCTTCCAAAAAGGCGGTGGCGGCGGTGATGTCTTCGGACGTTACCTTGAGCATTTCGGCTTTTGTGCGCACGTTGCTGCCGACGGTAAGCCCCAGGCTCCAGAGCATCGTGACAAAGTCCGAGATTGCGGCAAGGTCGGCTTCAGCCGCATCGTCGGCAATGAGCACAGCCACATCAATATCGGAGTAGGGAAACATTTCGCGTCGTCCGTAACCGCCGAGCGCAGCCAAAGAGCATCTTGAGGGGAGCTTTGCGAACTTGGCGCAGTCGCGCACGAACTTGTCGATTACGGCGGTGTTGCGGCGCAGATAGGAGGCCACTTGAGCGTGTTCCTCAAATCGTTGAGCAAGCTTTTCTCTGAGGCTCTGATAGGGCTTCACGGAAAAAGTGCTTTCTGGCGCCATGACGGGATTCTCCAAGATCGGCAAGCTAAGGGCGAATCTCACCATTGTAGAGGTTTGAGCTTTGTCCGAGGCTCGCGAGGCCTAATCCGAAAAGGCCAAGGAGAAACACCGAAAAAACAGGATGCACAGGAAAACCCGAATTCGTGCAAACTGCGCAGGCTTGTTTTTTGTTTGTGAGCGTTTTCTATGCTTAAGAAAATCACCGCTGGTGCACTTGCACTCGGCCTTGCCTTTAATGTCTGGGCCGATGTGTCGGTCGACTCCATCCGCTACGAAGATACGGCTGTTGTTAATCAGACAACGCTGCAGCTTAACGGCGCCGGCCTTCGCAAGAAAGTTTTCTTCAAGGTCTATGCGGCAGGGCTTTACGTGCCGAATAAAGTCGAAAGCGCCGAAGACATCCTGAAGCAAACGGGTGCGGCACGCGTCCGATTGGGCTTGCTGCGCAACGTCTCGGCCAAGAGTTTCGTATCGGCTCTCGAAGAAGGCCTGCAGGACAATACCGATGAGGCGACTCGCCAGGAAATCGCGGGCGAACTCGCGGCCCTGATCGATGCGATGAACCGAATCGGCGACGTGAAGGAAGGTGATTTGGTCGATTTCGACTTCTCCGGCAAAACCACGTCGGTGAGCGTCAACGGCAAACTCATTGCCGACAATATCGGCGGGCGCAAGCTCTTCAATTCGGTTCTGAGCATCTGGCTCGGCCAAAAGGCGATCGACGGCAAGCTCAAGAAGAGCTTGTTGGGTAAGCGGTAACCGAATAGCGGAAACGAAAAAAAGCAGGTTTTGGAATGAACCTGCTTATTTCGACTCAAGAGTCGATTATTCGAAGTTGGGTTTCTTCCAGCCTTTTACCCATTCGGGCGGCTCGGGCATGCCCTTGGAAACCGTCAGAATGTCGTAGCCCGTTTCGGTGACGAGCACTTCAAGCTCCCACTGAGCCGAAAGACTGCGGTCTTTGGTGACCACCGTCCAGCCGTCGTTGAGGTCCATGATGTGGCGCTTGCCGGCGTTGACCATGGGTTCGACCGTAAAGATCATGCCGGGCTCAAACTTGGCGGTGGGAATGGAAATCGGCACGTGGCAGACATGCGGTTCGCCGTGAAAGACGCGGCCGATGCCGTGGCCGCCGTATTCGTGCACGATCGAAAGCCCTAGGGGCTTTACGAACTTCTGGCAGGCGATGCCGATGTCGTTGAAGCAGTTGCCCGGACGCACGGCTTCGATGCCGGCCCACATGCAGCCCCAGGTGGCATCCACGAGGCGCTTGCCCGCAATCGTGGGCTTGCCGATGATGAACATGCGGGAGTTGTCGCCGTAATAGCCGTCCTTGACGATGGTGACGTCGATGTTGACGATGTCGTCGTTTTTCAGAATCTTCTTTTCGCTCGGAATGCCGTGGCAGATCACGTTGTTGACGGAAATGCACGTGGCGCGCGGATAGGGAACGCCGTCTCCGCCCGGGTTGTAGCCCAAGCAGGCGCTTTTGGCCTTCAGCACGTTGACGGTGTAGTCAAGCATCAGGTTGTCGAGCTCAAGCGTAGAGACGCCGGCCTTGACGTAGGGCGTGATGAAGTCGAGCAGATCGGCGGCTTCGGCACCCACGCGCCGCATGGCGGCGATGTCTTCAGCAGTGTTGATCGTAATTTTTGCCATTTGCGTAATTGCGGCTGCCGGTTTTGCAGCCTCTTTGAAAAGTTATTCGGTACGAGTCCAGCCGTAGGGAAGCGGCAGTCGGTGCAGTTCGCCCAAGTCGGTCGCCAGGGCGGCGCCGCTCTGGGCAAGCTCAGCGGATACTTCCGCGAGCACCAGCGTGCGGTCGGCCAAAACGGCGGCGTAGACGACCGTGGCAACCGCTTCGCCGGCTTCATTCTTCAAATCCGTGCCCGGGGCAAGTTCCACGGGCTTGTTGATCGCAAAAAGCGCCGTGCGGCGGTTGGTCTTGCCGATATGTTCGATGCGGCTCACCACTTCTTGGCCGGTGTAGCACCCTTTGGTGAAGGACACACCGTGCGCAAGATCGAGGTTGACGGCGTGAGGCGTAAAGCGTTCGGCCGTTTCGGCTAAAACCCAAGGTTCACCTGCCGCAGCGCTAGCCGCCCACCAGAGAGCTTCGCTGCAGCCGCAGGAAACGGAGCCCTTGTCAACGATCGCCAACCCCAGTCCTTCGGGAAGCGCGGCGGCAATGCGTGCTTCGGGACGGGCGCAAGTCAGTTCGAAAACACGAGCATCGGACGGCAGTCCTTCAGGCGCTTTACCGATGAAGCCCACGATTTCCCGATCGGCAGCAAGTTCCACCGTTACCTTGCTGCGCAGCACATACATCTTGAGGCGCTTGACAAGGTATTCGGCGTTTGAGGCCGCTACGATCATGCCGACGGCTTCGCCCATCTGAAAAAGTCGCAGCGTAGCAAGAAGCCGCCCCTTGGGTGAGCAGTAGCCCGCAGTCATCAGCGAGTCGCCGAGCTTGGTGACGTCGTTGGTGAGCTGCCCCTGCAGAAATGTGAAGCGATCGGCTCCCGAGACGGAAATGAGCGCAAGAGAACTTAGGCAGGCAAGCGTTCCTACCGTAGAATTCGCATCAGTCATTTGGTTTCGTTTGAGGAAAGAGAATCGGCGCGACCTTTGTTAAAGGCGGCGCCTGTTTGTTGTGTTCGCGTATTTTACTCGAGTGCCGGATCTCAACCGAATCCGAAAGCTTGCTGCGTGCGCGTTTTGCCGTCCGTTTTGTAACGAAACCTTGTTTGTTGAAAAGAGTTGATCCGCGTGAGTTCCCAGACCGAAAACAACGAGCTTGAAAAGGCGTTCGACACCGATCCGGCGCCGAGCGCCGTCAAACGCGTCCGCAAGCCGCGTAAGCGAGCGGTCGAGACGGAGACTGCAACCGAAACTAAGAGCCCCGAGAAGAAGAACGAGGCTCAAGCCGCAGTCAAGAAAACGCGCACACGCCGCACGAGTTCCAAGAAATTGCCGCAGTCGAGCGAACAGCTCGATCTTTTTACCGACGAGTCGACGGTCAAGCGCACACGCACGACTCGGAAAACGAAGACGGAAAAGACAGCGGCTGAAAAAACGGACGCAGCGAAAACGAAGACGCCTGCAAAATCTCGGCGTACGTCTTCGAGCACCCGTGCCAAGACCGCTAAAAAGACAAAAGCCGCTTCTGTGCAAAAGTTGGCTGAGGCGATAGAAACAGCACAGGCATCCGAGGCTGAAGAGATTTCGACGGCAGCGCCCGAGTCGAGCGCTGCGGTTGTTGCTGCGCCGGTGCCTCAACCGATTGCGGCCGCCGAGAGAGAAAGGGTGGATGTTGGCACAACGGCATCCACTGCAGTCGAGTCGGAAGCGGTCGCTGAAGAACCGACGACGGTTCCGACGCATAAGTTGGAAGACGCAGGCACAAGTCCGTTGGCTTCAAAGTCCGGGGAGTCTGTCGAATCTGCGGGTGCTGTACGGTCTGCTGAGCAAAATCCTCAGCCCGAGCCAGACCCTGAATCCGAGACTGTTGAGGCGGCTGCAGCGGAGAACTTGACGGAGCGGTCGGCAACACCTGAAGCGCAAAAAATGGCTGTTGCGGACAGATTGCAAGCCGAGGTTGTCGAGTCGGAGGAAAAAGTTTCCGAACCAATCTCCGAAAATGCGGTGCAGGGAAGCGTTTTGCCGGAGATACCGTCGGTGAAGTCCCTCGAAACGGCAAAGAATGAACCTTTTGTCGGGACGGCATCCGATACTGCTCAGTCGATCGAAGAAAAGCCGGGCGCAAAGCGTGAATCCGGCGACGATGATTCTTTGCTGCCGCAAGTCTGCCGCAGCATCTGGGCCAAAGCGGCCGTTGTGCTTATCGTTGCGGCGCTTTGCTGTACGCTTCCTTATTGGTGGTATTTCAAGCGCACGGTTACTTTCCCGGAGGGCGTCCCCTATGTCGATGTGACGGTGCCTTCGGGCGCCTCGGGTCGTGCAATCGCCAACCGCATCGCTCAGGCCGGTATCAAGGTGTCGCCCGATACGCTTGCGCGGCTGCTGCAGGTGCAGAGTTCGTCGCTTGCCATTCACGCCGGCCGCTACCGGTTTGTGCCCGGCATGACGCTTGCCGAAATCGTCGACAAGTTGCAGCGCAGCGATCTGGAGAAGTTTTCGTTTCGAATTCCCGACGGGCAGACGATTTGGGATCTGAGAAAGGCTGTTGCCGCGCTGCCCGACATCGACATCAAAACCGTCGGCATGACCGACGCTGAACTGCGAGTCGCCGTCGGCGTGGCAGAGCCGCATCTGGAAGGCGTTTTTGCGCCCGAAACCTACAGCTTCAGAAGCGGCATCACCGACATTGACGTTTATCGTGCGGCGTATCGCGAGCAGATGAGAATTCTTAACGAGGAATGGGAAAAACGCAGTCCTCAAGCGGCGGTCAAGACAAAGTACGAAGCGCTGATTTTGGCGAGCATCATCGAAAAGGAAACCTCGATGAAGACCGATCGAGCCCTTGTGAGCTCCGTCTTCAACAACCGTCTGCGGATGCGTATGCCGCTTCAGACCGATCCGACGATCATCTACGGCATCGGCCAATCCTTCAACGGCAATCTGACGCGCCGAGATATGCAAAGGCCCGGTCCCTACAATACGTATCTCAATATGGGACTGCCGCCCACGCCCATTTCGATGCCCACGGCGGCGTCGATTCACGCTGCGCTCAACCCCGCCAAGACGAAGTATTTGTATTTCGTGGCGCGCGGCGACGGGACGACGCATTTCTCAAAATCGCTTGCGGAACACAATCGGGCGGTTGAAAAATATCAAAAGGCGCCTGCACGACGCGCTCGCGCCCTGCAGAGACGGCTTAACGGACAGTGACGATCATGGCACAAGGAAAATTCATCACGTTTGAGGGAATCGACGGGGCGGGTAAAACGACCCAGATCGAGGCGCTGCACCGTTTTCTTCTCGACAACGGCATCGAAGTGGTGCGCACGCGCGAGCCGGGCGGAACGCCGCTCGGTGAAAAAATCAGGGCGATGCTTCTCAACGACGATATGGATGTTACGGCTGAAACGCTGCTCTTTTTTGCGGCCCGTGCCCAGCACATCCGCGATGTGATCCTGCCGGCGGTCAAACGCGGAGCTTGGGTGCTTTCGGATCGCTTCACGGATGCGACCTATGCCTATCAGGTCGGTGGCAAGCACTACAGCGCCGAAAATGTCCTCAAGCTCGAAGCCATCGTGCAGCAGGGGTTCGGCCCGAACAAGACGGTGCTTTTCGATCTTGCACCCGAGACGGCAGCCCGCCGTTTGGCGCTCTCGCGCACGGCCGATCGTTTCGAAACGCAGGATCGAGACTTTTTCACGCAGGTGCGCAACGCGTATTTGGCAAGAGCCGAGGCGGATCCCGAACGATTTTTTGTTCTCAATGCCGAGCAGGCTCCTGCAGTGATCACGCAGCAGCTTCTCGAAGAAGCCCGGAGGTGGCTTGATGTCGCTTAAGCTCTATCCCTGGCAGGATGAACTCGAAAAGGCGCTCTTGGATCTGAGAGGTCGGCTGCCCAACGGCATTCTTGTCTACGGCCCGCGCGGAACCGGCATCTTTGAACTGGTGCAGGCTTTTGCGAAGTCGCTGTTGTGCACGCAGCCAGCGGCCGACGGCACGCCCTGCGGACACTGCCACGGCTGCCATTTGGTCAATGCGGGCACTCACCCCGACATCCGCTACGTTGTGAGCGAAGCCGAAAGTCTGCCGCGTGATATTGCGTTTGTGCCGCCGGACAATGCGGCAAGCGACCGCAAAACGGTTTACCGCGAAATTCTGATTCATCAAACGCGAGCGCTCACCGATTTTCTCAATCTCAAAAGCCACGAAGGCGGCCTGCGCATTGTGTTGGTTTACCCTGCCGACCGCATTCGTGCCGAGGCGGCCGCTTCGCTTTTGAAAAGCCTAGAGGAGCCGCCAGAAAACACTATTTTCATGTTGGTGGCCGACGAAATCGACCGAGTGCTCGCGACCATTCGTTCGCGCTGTCGCCTGATTCGAGCTTCGGCTCCGACGCAGGAGCAGGCGCTGGCTTGGCTGCAGTCGCAGGGAGTTCAAAACGCGCAGCAGAGACTGGTGGAGGCGGGCGGAATGCCGCTGGCGGTCTTTGAAGAAGACGCTCGGTATCGACTGAGCGACGAAGTGCGGGAAAAGTTTCTTGCCTATCTCGTGCAGGGGCGGCAGGCTCCTGCGGCGCAGGCTTTGAGCATTGTCGATAAGGATGTGACGCTGTCGGCAGCGGCGCTTTTTCTGTCGCGCTGGGCATGGGATCTTGCCAGTGCTCAGGTCGGAGCCGAGCCGCAGTATTTCACGCAATATAAAGATCAAATCGAAGCGGTTGCTCGGGCGGCCGATCCCTCGGGTCTCTATACTTGGATCAATTCCGTTCGGGACGTTCGGCGCGTTTCAGAACATCCGTTGAATGCTCGTACCATTATCGAGGCGCTGCTCATTTCCTACGCACGCAACCTTTGAGAATTTCCGATGACGACTGTTAAGCCTAAGAATACGGTCGCGACCTTTGCCGCTATGAAGCGCGAAGGGCGCCGCATTTCCATGCTCACCTGCTACGACTACACAACGGCGCGGCTCATTGAGGAAAGCTCCGTCAATGCTGTTTTGGTGGGCGACAGCCTCGGCAATGTGATGCTCGGCTATCCCGACACGTTGGCCGTGACGGTCGAAGACATGATCACATACGGCGCAGCGGTCGTTCGCGGCGTCAAAAATACGCTTGTCGTCGTCGACATGCCTTTCATGAGCTATCAGGTCAGTCCGCAGGAAGCGGTACGCAACGCCGGCCGCATTCTCAAGGAAACCCATTGCACGGCCGTGAAGCTCGAGGGCGGCAAAACGATGGCGGAGACGATTCGACGGATTGTGGAGGTCGGAATTCCTGTGATGGGACACGTCGGCATGACCCCGCAGTCCGTGATGCAGTTCGGAGGCTTCAAGGTGCAGGGGCGCGGCGATGAAGCAGCCGAACGGGTGTTTGAAGATGCGATTGCCGTGCAGGAAGCAGGTGCCTTTGCCGTTGTGCTTGAGTGCGTTCCGGCGCCGCTTGCGGCTGAAATTACCGCTGCGCTGCGCATTCCGACGATCGGCATCGGCGCAGGCGCCAACTGCGACGGGCAAGTATTGGTGACGCAGGACATGCTCGGCCAATACTGCGACTACGGCCCGAAGTTCGTGCGTCGTTTTGCACAGGTAGGCGAAACGATGCGTGAAGCTTTCAATGCCTATGACGAAGCCGTCAAGAGC
>ERZ1034710.416-NODE-416-length-13147-cov-4.009090_pt1 | contig 13147 bp, 17 predicted proteins | sample MGYA00520597_ERZ1034710 | MGnify/ENA primary metagenome ERZ1034710 (study PRJEB33766, sample SAMN09781714) | gut metagenome | biome: gut microbiome | host: Homo sapiens | place: Madagascar | study: EMG produced TPA metagenomics assembly of the PRJNA485056 data set... | reverse complement strand
GATTGTACCAGTGGATCATAGAGAGTACAAAACCGAGCGGTTTCCACCACTGGTCGCCCCGGCGCAGATGTGCCTGTTCATGAGCGATGACATAGGGAAGCTGTGCTTCCTCCATGCCGGAGGACAGATAGATCTTAGGTCGGAACAGCCCCAGAATAAACGGAGACTTCACCTGATCGCAAATCCAGAGATTGTCCCGCAGCCATATTGCCTCACTTACCTGTCTTCGTACCCGCAGATAACTGTATACGGCATACCCAAGCATTACGAGCACACCGATCAACCATAGAATGCTTCCCACAGACAGAATCTGTTGGAACAGTTCGCCCCCAAAGCCTGTTGCCACTGCCCCGGCACCTGTCGGGATTCCTGTCAGCCCTGCTGCCCCGGCGCCTTCAATCACATTTTGTGTAGGATTACCCACTATGACCGGTGTCTGTGCAAGCGTCAGATCCGCCGCACTGCCGTAGCGATTCTGCATCCGGAAGACTCCCGGCATCAGGCTGAACCGGCTCTCCGGCACATAAGGACACACCAGTCGTAAGGCTGCAAATCCCCACAGCACACAGTTCACCCACTTCGGTGCCTGTCTTAACAGAAGTCTGAGAAACAATACGATCAGGATCAGCCATGCCGCGCCGATGCTCATCGTAAGTAATGTTACAAAAATACGAATCATTCTATTCTCCATTCCAACACCAATCGTCAATATAAGTACCAACGAAAAACGTGTTTTTCCGTGTGAAACTTAGAACTTCTTTACGATAGAGCCTTTGCTCTGAGTGATTAGAAGTTCTTTTCACACTGCTCCCCCTTCCGCTTCATCGATCATCTTGCGGATCTTCGCCGCCTCCTCTGCGGTAAGCGCCCGGTCTTTTGTAAAGGCCGCAAGAAACGCAGGCAGAGACCCTTCAAAGGTATCCTCCACAAACTGTCTGCTCTGCATCGCATAGAACTCTTCTCTGGAGATCAGGGAAGTCACCGTCCCGTTGTCATTGTGAAACAGACCCTTGTCACACAGTCTGCGCAGTACATTATGCGCCGTGGTGCGCTTCCAGTGAAATGCTTCCTCCGTCAGCTTTACCAGTTCCGAAGAAGACACCGGTTCATGCTCCCAGATCATATCCGCATATCGTGCCTCGATCACACCCAACTGAATTTCTGCCATGTTGTTTCCTCCTATTACCGTTTTCCTGATTACATAGATTTCTTTTGATCTTCTTATTTTACTTTTGCAAAAGTAGAGAGACCACATGTTGTGGTCTAATTATAGACTACAGCATGTGGTCTCCATTGTCAAGCATATCTTCTATCAAAAATTACCGCTGGATATCATATGTTTCCGGCCAGCCTGCCCGTTCTCCCCTCTCGATCTCCCTCTGGATCCGCTCGTAGATATACAGATTTTTGTGTTCCAGATCGATCAGCTGCAACAGTTCCTCATCCGTCAGCGACCGTTCCGGGTAGTAAAACTGTGCGTCTGCAATACAGTAAACAAGTTCCTGTCCGTCATATTCTTCCGGGAATGTGATCACTGCAATGGTTGTTTCTGTATAGGCATTTTCCTGTTCGTACTTTTCCGTCCACTCTTCATAACGGGTCTGTTCCTCCGGTGTCAGGTCACGGCTGTCCCCTCCCCAGACATCCACAGGTGCGGAAGAAAGCATTGCATACAGTTCATCGATTTCCGCATCTGACATCTGTTCATAACGATCAAAATAGGACACCTCGGAATATTTCTGCTGCCATATTTTCTCCTGTATGCTGTAATCCAGCTTATGCACATATTCGATGACTTCCAGCCATTCCTCTTCGGTAACAGTGGTACTCGGCAGATAGATGAGACAGCCGTATTCTTCCCCGGGGGTGCTCCGAACGGCTACACCTGTGCCGGAATAGTTCTCTTCTTCGGCTAATTCATGAAGCTGTCCCGCGGGATATTTGCCATCCTCTTCATATTCCCGGGTCAGCTGCTCATATACACTCTGTTCTCTTGCCGTCAGTTCTCTGTTAAATTCCGCCTGAACACTGCCTTGTCCTGCCACCATCTCCAAGTGTCCCAATTCTTCCGTCCCGATGTCAGTCATGCGCTCTGCCAGATAGCGGCGGTATCCCATGATTCCGGCGGCGGTGGCGGATACTGCTGTGACAGAAAGTATCACCACAGCTAACAGGATGCCTGCTGCCCGGGGGAATCTCTTGCCCGTCAACTGTTTTTCCTGCGACGCCTGTTGTCTGATCTGTGCATAGGCTGCATCTGCCCGCTCCAACACGATCTGTGGAAGTTCTATCTCTATTTCATTCATCGGTCTCATTTTCTTCCGCCTCCTTCCTCTGTCTCCGCATAATATCTCGCCAACTGCTCCCGCCCTCTGGCGAGCCTTGTGCGCACCGTACTGTCGGGCAGCTGCAGTAATTTTCCGATCTCTGCTGTCCGCAGTCCTTCTGCATAAAACAGTACCACGATCAGACGATATTTCTCATCCAGTCCCTGCAAAGCTTCCTTCCATTCCAAATTGGCCTCCGCCTCTACTGTACTCCCCGTTTCCTGCTCCGGCAATTCCTCCACGCAGACCATCCGCCTCCCCAGGCGCAGGATATCCTTGCATTTATTGATCAGAATACGGATCATCCAGGTCTTGAAATACCGATTTTTCTGCAACGTGTCTATTTTCTCCCAACAGGTGAGAATCGTCTCCTGCATGGCGTCCGCAATATCCGCATCCTGCGACAGGATTGCACTGGCCGTACGGTACATATCCTTCTCATGAAGCTGCATCAGCTCCGTGAAAGCATCTGGATCCCGTTTTTTTGCCCTGCGCACCAATTGTTCTATCTCTCCCATGTGCCTCGTCCTTTCTTCCTCATAAGTATACGTCTTATGACTATTAGACGGAAGAGTCTGTGAAAATGTCCCAGGGATAAATAACAAAATCTAATTTTTACCTTAGAAAAAACTTTTCAGCCTATTCCGGGTCAAAGTTTTATTTTGCTATATATAGTCCGTTTAATTTTCTTTTTATTCCTCTGACTACTAAATATGGTATTGTGCACTTTTTTGTTGTGGAATTGTATACGAAATATTAGAATTGAAACGCACTACTCTGCATGATACACTTCTTGAGAAGCAACCGTGTTGCAAGGTGGTAGCCTCCCGGCTTATTTTTCTAACTAAGAAGGGAGGTGGTGCTAATGGATATGTATGAAGTATTAAACCTGTTGTTTTTAGGTGGTACATTTCTCATTGCGCTGCTTGCCTACATAGACAGTAGGATAAACAAGCGAAAATAAATAAACCTACCTTGTCACTTGGCCAGTACAGGTAGGTTTACTAAACAATTACCGGGAGGCTAACCACTTGTGGGCGGTTGCTTCTCTTTATGTCTTGATTATAATATCTTTCTTTCTTTCTTTCAAGCCTTAGTTTTAAAAATTATTTTCTCACCACTTACGGTCTCTGTCCCATAGCGCCTTCCAGTGTCAGGGTCTCACCGCTCATATACTTGAAGTCGGGAGAAGCCAGCTGTACGCAGACGCGGCCGATCTCCTTTTCCACATCACCGTAATGTCCCATGGGAGGCATCTTGACATTTGCCTTGAAAGCATCGGGATATGCCTGCTCGAATTTCTCCAGCTGCGCGGTCCATGCCAGAGGACATACAACGTTGACATTGATGCCATCGGGACCCCACTCGGTAGCTGCGACTCTGGTCAGTCCGCGGATGCCTTCCTTGGCCGCTGCATAAGCGCACTGTCCGAAATTACCGAAGAGACCTGCGCCGGAGGCAAAGTTAATAACGGAACCCTTGGTCTCCTTCAGATAAGGATAGCAAGCCTTCATATAGTAGAATGCTGCATACAGACCGGAATATACCGCCAGATCAAACTGCTCGGTGGTATGATCTGCGATGGTTACGCCGGAAGCGGAAGCCTGCGCATTGTTGATCAGTACATCGATCCTTCCGAAAGTGTCAATCGCCTGCTTCACCACATTCTGTACGATCGCTTCATTGTCCGAACCGGCGCTGACATCTGCCTGTACGGGAAGTACCTTGATACCGTACTTTTTCTCCAGTTCTTCCTTCGCATCCGTCAGCTTCTGTACATTGCGTCCGGTCAGCACCAGATTGGCACCTTCTTTGGCATAAGCGGTTGCGATTCCGTAACCGATGGATCCGCACTCTCCGTTACTCAATACCGCTCTTCCTCCACCGGTGATGATCGCTGTTTTTCCTGTTAAAAATCCCATAAAATACCCTCCCTTTCTTGTTTTTATCTATTTCCTTATAAAACTGCTTATCTGCCTGAATGCAAGCATTCGCAGAACGCAGTTTTGCATGGCTCTGAATAGTTACCATTGTAGCATAATTATAAGCGCTTTACCTGAGAAAAATACTCACCAATATTCCTATGATTCCGCCAATAATGAAAGTAGCAGGAATGCCGTACGCATCCTTTTTTGTCATCCGATCCCACTCAATCCGCGAAGGTGTCATCTTCGTATGGCACATGCTCTGATAGCAGAGATAAATATGTCTCCAACGACACAGATACCCCACCAGATTATAGATTCCATCCAATAATATTCCCACTGCCAGTACAAACAGCATTGTAATCCTCCCCCGGTAGAAGTCTGCCAGCGCTCCTGCTATCAGAATCAATACCGGATAGCCATAACGATCCAAATATGCCAGAATGTACATTACTGTCGTAGAATAACTGCGTTCCGGCTTCTTCTCAACGATCACTTCCGTGCACCCCCAGTCGCTCTGCCTCCTGCAGGAACCTGACTTCGATCTCTCCCGGCGTATGCTCCGCCAGATCCGGTACGGAAAAAAGTTTCGGCACTTCTCTGTTCTCTTCGCCATGAAGCAATGTCTTCAGTTCCAGTTCCAGAATCTCATCGTCGATCTGTTTCCAGCGGCGGTTCTCCTCTTCCGTCAGATCGTCCAGATGGAAATGTGTGAGAATTGTTCCCATGATCTTACTTTCAATCTCCAGATAATTGGTCAGATAGATTTTCACCGGACGGATGATATCCGATATATATCCCTCGCTGGCATCATGGAGCAGGCAGGCGAGCTGCTGCCTCTCCGACCACCCTCTGGCTTGCGCTTCCGCAGCACAGTTGAGCGAATGCTGTCCCACCGAATAAAAATAGGTCAGCTGTCCGCCTCCCCGACATAATAAGCTCAAAGCATGGGCGATATCTTCGATATACACATCTCCCGGTGTCATCTGCATGGGATCGAATTTTCTGCCGGAATAGGTCGTCATGGTGTTCATAGCTTTTGCTCCTTATTTCTCCGCACGGATCAGATTCTTGTAAAAACGGACTGCTCCGGGCAGACAGTTATACTCAATATTCTCATTCAGTCCGTGCATGCCCTTCATCTGCTCCGGTCCGTATACTACCGGTGCGAAGCGGATGCAGTTCTTGCAGATGGGCTGATAGAACTGTGCATCGGTCGCACCCGTCATCACATAAGGGCTGGAAGGCAGTCCCGGGAAAGTATCCGCGATGGTCTGCTCCACCAGATGGAATGCTTCTCCGTGAATATCCACAGGCGGCGTATAATCATTAGCATGCAGCACTTCGGTCTCCAGACCGTATTTACCTGCTACTTTTTTGATGATCTCCAGGCTCTCCTTCTCCCCCTGATGAGGAATAAAACGCATGTTGGCGCCCACATAGGCTTCCTGGGGCAGCACATTATAGGCATCGGAGCCCTTCTGCACCGTGAAAGCGATCGTCGTCTTCAGCATTGCACCTGCCTGGGCACTGATCGCAGGCATTACCGCTTTTAATACCGGGCCGAACAGCCACACATTGCCGAATACCAGCTTCATTCCAAATCCGGCATAGGGCGCCAGTTCTGTGAACATCGCCGATACCTCCGGCAGCAGCTTTTTCCGGAAAGGGGAATGTGTCTCCACCTCATTGACAAAAGCGGATAATCTGGCAATGGGCGTTCCCTTCGACGGTGCGCTGGCATGACCACCGTTGCTCCGTGCGGTGAACTTCACATCTGCCTTGCCCTTTTCAAATACGCCTACCATGGCAAAGTTGCCGTGAATACCGCCGATGGGTTCGGTGATGATCGCACCACCCTCATCGCATACCAGGAACAGCTCGATCCCTCTGCGCTGCAATTCTGCCACAATCTTCGGTGCACCGTCACCGCCCCATTCTTCCGTGCAGGAGCTTGCCAGATAGACATCGGTGGGCGGGACGAACCCTTCCGACAGGAGTTCCTCCACCGCCTGGAAAAATGCCATTACAGAGGCTTTGGTATCGGATGCGCCTCTGCCCCATACTTTTCCTTCTGCGATATCTCCGGAAAAAGGTGCATGAACCCATTCACCTTCCGCCGGCACCACATCCTGGTGGCTCATGAGCAGGATCGGTTTCTCAGAGCTTTTTCCTTTCCAGTAAAATAACAAATTCCCATCGATCTCTGTCTTCTCCAGCTTCTCATGTACCAGAGGGAACAGTCCCTCCAGCACCTTATGGAAGCCTAAGAATTTCTCCACCTCTGCCACGTTGGTATAGGAGGTGGTGTCATATTGGATCATTTTCGACAGCTTCTCTGCCAGTGCCAGCGCTTCCTCCTCCGGTTCGTCTGCCACATAAGTCGAAGTCTTCGACGGCATCAATAAGGTACGGAGCACTGCGATCAACAGTAACAATACTATCACAGCTAACACTGCAAGAAGTATCAAACCTATGTATTTCATATCTCTCCTCTTTTCTTAATTATTCTTCTGTCGTTTTCTGTGTATTCTTTTTCCGGAACAGCAGATATGCCACACCGATGGCAATCGCGCCGGAAGGAACGATCATAAAGCTGGTAGATCCGATCAGGGACGGTACCAGGATGAACAACAGGCTCATGAGGATCAGCGGCAATGCAGCGATCTTCATATTTTTCCGGTAATATTTGTACGCCATGGCACCGAATAGCGCCGGCACCACATTTTCAAAAGCCGGCTGCAATACTTCGCTCTGCAGCACGGGCTGTAGCGGCACCATCAATAACACGCCCAGTGCCAGGACGAGGATCGTCACCAAGGAAGATGTGGCGATGGAGATCGTGGAGATGATCTCATTTTCCGGGGTTCCTGTCTTCGCTCCTACCATGTCTCTCGCATTGACCGCGCAGGGAATCTTCATATTGATCAGGTTACCGGTGATAAATGCCAGATATCCGCCGCCGGCTCCCAGCATCGGTGTGTAGATCAAAAACTCCGCAATGCTGCTGACCAGCCATACGATTCCCACAGAGAGGAACCCCTTGCCGACAGCACCCAGATCCGGATACGCACCTAAAAGCTTACCGATAAGAAACGGTGCTCCCACTAACATCACCAGCGTAATGATACTCACCGTCCGCCCGATGACATGTGTTTTCTTTGTATAAATATCCCAGGCAGATTTGTCACCCTGTGTTTGCTGTGTATTTGCATCGACACCGACTGTGTCGGGGGTATTTACACCTGTATTATCTAGTTCGATATTATTTAATTCTAAATTATTTTCCATAATTTTTATTCCTTTCATCTTGGAATATATTGCTCTTCCTAATGATTCAGCTTTCAGCTTCGGACGCTCAATCCTGAATATCTGTTTCAGATTTCAGCTTTTCTGTTTTCCACACAATATCTTTATTTCAACTATTTCATTTGCTTTCCGACATTTCATAGATACTTAAAACTTTTTCAGAAGAGTACTTTACAGTAGCCCCACCAGTACGGCTGCCGTCATGCCGATGATCATGCTTCCGGCAATGGAAAAGCTGTCCACCCAGGCTTTTCCTTTCTTCTCAATGAGGTATACAAAACCTGCCATCACCAGTGCCGATACCGCCATTACCACTAACGGAATGTAATCTCCGTGAAACGTAAACAATCCGTTCTCCGATACAAAACCACCGAGATATCTTCCGATGTAGGTGCTGACCAGTCCGATGAACATGGCAGTCATTGCCATATCTCCGAAACCCGGCTTGCCGGATTTTTTATTCGAGGTCAGCTTCTGTGTATATTTTTTATTCAGGAAAATAGACAATGCCATGCCCCAGATAATGCAGATGCTCATGAGCAGTGCGATCGTGGAAAATGCCTGCGGTGTCATTTCCGCAGCAGACAATGTATCCATTCCCACCTGCTCCGCTGCTGCCTGTGCCACCTGGGTCTCATAATGCAGGGCACCGATCACGGACAATCGAAGCCACGGCCAGGGCGTTCCCAGACTCCCCGACAGGGCGATGACACCTAACAGAATCCCCACACTGGGCAATAGGGAAAAGGTTGCACTGGAGATGATCGTACGCTTCATTTTCGTGGTATCCATACCGAGTGCCTGCCCGGCGTGGTATGCCCTCACCAGAAAAATCACACAGACCACCGCCACAAAAGCAATGATCCCTCCACAGATCAGGTACATCGGTACACTGTTTAACTGGCTTAAGATTGACATTTCTCTTCCTCCTTCAGAATCTCTCTGATTTTATCTTCCTGTAAATGCTCTCCGATGACGATCAGCACCTCCTGCCCCACTGCGACAGGCTGCATCGTATGACTGTCCGGTGTAGCATTCAATTCCATCCATTGTCCTGCTCCGTTTTTCACAAAGCCCTTGATACGGAATACTTCTCCGCAGGACTTTTCGGCAAACAGTCTGGGCACCGCCCGTTCCAGAGCCTCCGCTGTAATCTTCTCTTCCATGAAAAATAAAGAGTCGAAGCTCTGCTCATTCTCTAAATCCATCTTGCGGTAACTTTCCAGACGATAACCGCATTGGGATACTTCCTCTAAATCTTCATTTGTCAGGTCCGTGAGATTTTTCTGTAAGATATCCTTCTTGGGGTCGATTCTCCGGTCACAGCGGATCTGTTCCAGTGCCCGGTTGAGATGTGCCACCGTGTCCTCACACTGTTCCCTGGTGGCTGCATCCGCATGGCTCAGGATCACTTTTCCGGCATTGGCAGCCTCCGATGCCAGCAGATAGTCCGCCTGCTGTGAGAGATTTTTCTCCAGTCTTGCATCCAGTATGGCGATGACATTGCCGATCTCGTACCATTGGTCCAGCGGCTCCTCCCGAAGTACATCAAAAAACTCATCTACATCATAGATTCCCGACGGTTCCACCAGCACCCTGTCATAACCACACATTCGCATGGAGATCAGCTTCGTACGGAAACGCCTCCTGTGGCTCTCCGCATCGCATCCTCCGGCGATCATCTCCAGTTCGCACTGATCTCCCCTGAGTTCGTGGAGCATCAGCATATCCACGTTGATGGCACCGAAATCATTTTCCAGAATACCGATATGCAGTCCCTGATCCATCAGATATTCCGCATATTTTTTCAGAAAAGTAGTCTTTCCGGATCCCAGAAAGCCTGTGATCAGATCGATCATTACCATATATCGTCTTTCCTCTCTGTTTCATTGATTTGCATAGTGATCACTTCTATAATTCTTTCTCATAACACCAGTAGGAATGTCCGAAAAGCTCACATTCCCCTGCTGTGGTAAAATGCAATTTTTCATAAGAACGCAGGGCTTTCACGTTGTCCTTTGCCACTAATATGTGTACCGCCTTATAACCCTGTGATTTCAATTCCGCCATAGCTTCCTGCAACAGGATCCTGGCAATGCCACGATTCTGATATTCTACCGCCACTCCCAGTCTGGACAGCTCTGCCACCGGGGTAAGGTCCTCTGACCAACAGGACAGTGCCTCCACTTCCGGGTCATCGTCTATGGAGATTGTGCCTATTAATCGTTCTCTCTCATCAGGTTCCGGCATTTTCTCATACAGGCAAAACAATGCATTTCTCGACAGGTCAAATTCCACTTCCCGTTCTGTGGGATAATTTTCTGTCCAGACACAATATTCGGTTCCGATCAGGGAGCGGTATAATTGCAGGATCTCTTCTGCTTCTTCTCTGCGTGCCCTGCGAAATTCCATATAACAATCCTTCATGCTGTTCCATTCCTTTACTGACTTATCTTTTACGTTTTTAAAGTTCTCCGCTACCGCCACATACAGTACACTTTTTGTCTCCGTGACACAGAATGCAGTCATCAGAGATCACACCCTTGCCATGACAGATACTACAAGACTTACCGCCGCTTCCACCGCACTGCTGGCAGGTATTTCCACCACTGCCTCCACAATGTCTGCAGCTGGTTCCGCTGGTAGCATCCACACCGCTTCCGCCGCATCCGGGACAGGTCTGTCTGCCACTACCTCCACAGGTACCGCAGGTCTCCCACAAAGATCCTCCACACCGCTTACAAGGTGCTGTACCACCCTTGCATTCCTGGCAGATTCCGGTTCCGTCACAGGCACTGCATTTTGTCTTCTGTGAAACATTTGTTACCGATCCATTACCTGTAGTTCCGTTTCCCGGAGCTGCATTGTTTGCTCCGCTTTCCGTCACATGTCCAGCCTTATCTGTATTTTCTGAATTACCTATATTACCTGTCTTATCTGTCTTATCCTGAACAGTTTTCCCGGCTCCTGTGTTGCCTTCTTCGATGGTGACCGGCGTACCGGCATCCTGCAGCTCCAGGACAGCATCCACACCTTGTTCTTTTAATTCCGCAGTAACTGCAGCCGCGATCACCTGTTCCACTGTGTCTGCCTGCCCGGACTCCGTTGATTTTTCCAAATCTATGATGATATTTTTACCGTCTGCCAGATACTCTTTTGCCACTGCCTGCTGTATGATCACAGGCATAGCCTTTTCCACATCCATCCCCGTGAGGTCCGTCTCTGAGAACAGATCTTCCGCATCCTGGTTCAGGCATGCAACCGCCACTACCTTTGACTGCTCATCCAGATATAACTTGAATTCGGGATTGATCGTGATATGCAACCGGTATGCATAATCCAGCGTTTCCGGATCTACTGTCTCTGCCTGCTCTTCTGCCGCAGCAGTCTGTTCAGTGGCAGTTACAGCGATGTCTGTCTGTACCTGTGATCCTTCCGCTTCCTGTGCTTTATTACCGCAGCCGGATAACAGCAACAGACTTATTCCTGTTAACAACGCTGCTATTTTGATCCTTTGACCTGATAACACTTCTAGCTTGTTTCTCTTTTTCATATCCTACCTCACAGCTTTCTTGCATCTGTTTTACACCTTTAATGTTTTCAGATACTCTTTCTGCTCCCGGGTGATCCGGTAGCTTTCCCTCGCCTTCTGTATGGTCTTGTTATGAGTCCATGGATCCAAGCATTTTTTCTCGATATAGCCAATTGCCGCATCCCATTGTTTTGCCAGTGCCGTGGCATAAAACCAGGCAATCATCATGTTCACATAATATTCCCCGGAATGTACCGCTGCCGGGATCTCCAAATATTCCTCCCGGAAATCCTCATCCAGGAAATGTGTCATCAGCATTTCCATTCCGAAGCGGCAGGTATATGGATGTTCCGAAGCTGTCCATTCTCTTATTTTGTCTATAAGTTTGTCTTTGTTTTTGCGGAACACCTTTGGGGAAAAAATATCACACACCGCCCAATTATCCACATAAGGCAGGAAGCGCTCCACTTCTTTTACACAGACTTCGTAATCTTTGATCTCCGCCACCAGCAGCGCATGCAAAATATTTTCATCATAATAAGTGTGCGGCAGCTGCTTTAGAAACTCTACACTCTCCGGATCCTTTCCATACTCCTTCGCAAGCTTACGAATAGCGGGAATGCGGACGCCGATAATCGTCTCCACAGGAATCGTCGGGATTAATTTGCTCTGAAAATCACGGTAACCGTTATCTTGCAATTGAAATAATAATTCCTGTGCTTTCATACAATTTCCTCCTCAAAATGCCTGCTTTCTGTTTATTGTACCACAAGCATAGAAGATATGCAAAACAGTCATGGATGGAAATTGAGAGTGGGGAGGCGAACGCCCGCCTGTGCCCATTCTTCCGCCTCAGCGTGGGCACAGGAGACAGGAACAAGCTCCTCTGTACCCTTCTTCCGCCTCAGCGTGAATAGTTTGTGGGTATACCCTGTCAATGTTTCCTTGGTTTTAATAACTGGTAATCCATCTTTTTCTGAACATAATTCCTTATAAGTCTCTATAGATAATAATGGAACCCTAATAATAAACGTCTTTCCTACTTCATATGGCATCATATCAATTCCTCCTAATTTGCTTTTACTTTATTTCGTAACTCTTTTATTACTCCGACACTTGAATCAAATACTTAAAAGTTCTATTACCAAAACATAATAATCTTTTTCACAAAACGTTATATATTTATTATTTTTTGTATTATATACTTTACATTTTGTTTGATATATCATATAATACATATAAAAAGGAGGTTATATAAATGAAAAATATGCGTCTTAAATTAGCGCGCATTGAGATGAATCTTTCTCAAGAAGAACTGGCTGCCAAAGTTAATGTTACACGCCCTACTATCAACTTACTAGAAGGCGGAAAGTTTAATCCCAGTCTTCAGCTTTGTATTCGGATATGTAAAGTACTTAACAAAACATTAAACGATTTATTTTGGGAGGAGGACAACTTATGAAAACCACCATTCACTGTGATGAAAGGATCACAAATATTCGGCACACAATTTATGTTAAACTTTTTTGGGGTATAATTATAGCAAATGAACTTACTTATCTACTAGATTATTTTTTTAAAACAAGCTTAAACGGTTGGGTTATTCCATTAGCGCCTGATGTGTTAATCATTTGGATGTCAATAAAAGGAGTTCTTTTTAATGGAACCCAACATTTTCCACACTGGTGTTGGCTATTTGCACTATGCTATTCTAGTTTAAATACTATTATCGTTTTTGTTATGAGTTTCCAAATTGATACTGTTTTCTATCTTGAACAGATTAATCAAAGAATTATTGTCTCCTTAATATTTCTAACTGTTTATTTCCTTGGAGTATTGTTATTTTTTTACATTTCTTATCGTATTGCTATAAGAAAAATTAAAAAACTTTCTACTGACATCTAATTATGTAAAATTAAATGATTATCAATCCCACATTCTTCTTTTAATAAAGCGATAAGGTTTCCCCTTATCGCTTTACATTGAAATTAATAATAAGAGTGCTGCTTATTGCTTATTTTCTATAACACAGTTTTAAAAGTTTAAAACTGTGT
>ERZ1034710.415-NODE-415-length-13166-cov-2.927160_pt1 | contig 13166 bp, 10 predicted proteins | sample MGYA00520597_ERZ1034710 | MGnify/ENA primary metagenome ERZ1034710 (study PRJEB33766, sample SAMN09781714) | gut metagenome | biome: gut microbiome | host: Homo sapiens | place: Madagascar | study: EMG produced TPA metagenomics assembly of the PRJNA485056 data set... | reverse complement strand
ATTTATGAAGGTTTGCCGACGGTATTGCTGGAAGCACAGGCGGCAGGACTTCCCTGTTTTGTATCCGATCGGATCACACAGGAGGCAAAGCTGACCGATCAGGTTCATATGCTTTCCCTGGATGACGGCGCAGAAAAATGGGCGCAGGTGATTACAGATACAAAGCTGGCGGCAGAAAGAATATCCGGGAACCGGAAAGTGAGGGAAACCTATGATATCTCTGCTGTCGTTCAGAAAATGACGGCACTGTATTTGCAAAACAAAGGATGCTGAAAAAGGAGAAACCGTATTTGCTGATAAAAATTATTTATCTGGCGCTTTCAGGCGCGATGTTCTATTTTACACAAGGAGCAATTGAGGCTGGCGGATTCGGATTCATGTACCGGTATCTGTTCGGTATGGGAATCATAGCGATGGGGTTCTTTTCGTTTCTGGTGCATCCGAACATGGAGAGGGCAAAAAAACTCTTTCACGGATTCTTGATCGTTTCGGCGGCGTATATTGTGACGGTATTGTGGTCCACTGTGATCTGGATCAGCACGTTTGCAGAGTTTCGGACGATGACGAGAGGCTTCTTTTTCCCGTTTTATCAGATCCTGAGCGCGGCGACCGCTGTTTCAACGTTGTATATGTTTGGAAAAAAAGGAATCTGGTACTGTCTGGGTGGAATGTGTATCGGAAACTCTGTTATCATCCTGCAGACCATTGCAGGCGGCGGTCTGGGCACTTTTATCGAAGAGCTGGTAACGCTGCTGACGACGTTTGGCGAACAGACCGGCGCACTGATGCACGAGGTAGAAGTCCATGATTTGACGTTTGCATTTGGGTCTTTTGCCGTATTTTTGATGCTTGACCCGCATCTGAAGAAAAAAGGCTGGTGGGCAGCGTTTCTTGCGACGATGCTGTTTATGGTTGTCGGTCTGAAACGAATCGAAGTCGGGGCGGTGATTCTGGCAGTGATCGTGTGCTGGCCATTAAAATATATGCAGAGTAAAACGGCAAAGAAAATTGCGTTTGTGTTCAGTTTTGTGATTATCCTCTGTACGTTTGCCTATATCATCGCAATTCATGCGGGACTGTTTGATTATCTGGAAGCACACGGGATGGATACAAAAGGCAGGAACGGACTGTACCGGTATTTGAATACCCAGTATTCCATTTCTCCGTCCTTTATGGGCAGGGGGCTTGGATTCAGCAATACAGCCTGGGATCTTTCCGGTGTGGAATGGATTGGAATCAAGCAGGACGCTTATCATAATGAGTTTTTGAGAATGTATATTGAAGTGGGTTTTGTCGGTTATGTGGTCTGGTTTCTGATGTATCTGCCGGTAAGACTTGGATATGTCTGGAAGCACGGCGGACAGCTGGCGGGCGTTCTGACACTCGCCTACAGCATTTACTGTATGATTACCTACGCAACTGATAACACGCTGTATTATTTTTATACGAATTTGAGCATGTTTATTCTGATTTTGTATGAGCTGATGGGAGAAGAGGAAAATGGAACAGATAAAATCAGCGCACCTGAAAGTCGCAGTAAGAAACAGCGGGCTGTTTCGAAACGGTAGCAGGCTTTATCATATGGCACTGTGGAATTTCAAAAAGAACCGATGCCATCGTTTTTTGGAAGGCAGCGCAGAGGAGGCGGAAAAGCTGGTTTCCGGCAAACGTCCGAAGCCGGTCTGGAATCCTCAGATACAACCGCTGCAGCCGGAAACGGAAAATATGATTTCCGTTGTAATTCCGGTTTACAATGCAGAAAAATATCTCCGTCAGTGTCTGGATTCCATTGTGAACCAGAACCTATCCTGCCAGCTGGAAGTGATCGCGGTAGACGACGGTTCGACAGACGGCAGCGCAGATATTTTGAAAGAATATGAGAAAAAAGGAATGGTTACGGTCATCCGGAAGGAAAATGGCGGACAGTCGAGCGCAAGAAACGCAGGGCTGGAAGCAGCGCATGGCAAATATCTGATGTTCGCAGACGCAGACGATTATCTGCTGGACGGCTGTCTGGAAAATGTCCTGCAAAAGGCGCTCAAAGAGGACTGTGATATTGTACAGGTGCAGTATCGCAGGATTTGTGAAGAAACGTTCTATCCGTCCGGCGTGACGTTTCCGGGCGATATTCTGACAACCTATCATGATTTTTGCAAAATCTCGGGACATCCCTGGGGAAAGCTCTATAAAAAGGCGCTTTGGGAGAAAATACGGTTCCCGGAAGGCTATTGGTTTGAGGATACCGTGATTCATATGGTGTTGTTTGAGCGCTGTAAAAAAATCGGCACAGTCAGTGAGGCAGGCTATGTATACCGCTACAATGTCGAGGGGCTTTCCTATCGGAAGCATCAGACGGTAAAGTGCCTGGACAGCTACTGGATTGTGCTGCGAATGCTGCAGATGCGGGATGAGCTCGAAATGCCCTTGAATCAGACGATGTATGAAGAGCTGATTTATCATTTCACAGGGCTTTTATACCGAAGAATTATCAGTCAGGATGAAAAAATCCGGGAAGCAGTCTTTTTATTGTGCTGTCAGACGATGCAGGAGCTGCAAGAGCAGACTGATCAGAAATTCGAGCTGCCGGACAGAATGAAAATGGCAGAGCAGGCGCTGTTGATGCAGGATTACGGCATCTGGAAATTATATTGCGAGTGCTTTTAAGGCGATAGAGACTGTTTGGAAAGGATGTGGACTGAAACGATGATCAGTTTCGTAATTCCTGTTTATAATGGAGAAAAATATCTCAGGGCGTGTGTGGAATCTGTTTTGGGGCAGGCAGAGAAGAATCTGGAAATTCTGCTGATCAACGATGGCTCGACAGACGGTTCCTGGAAGATTATAGAAGAACTGGAAAAGCAGGATCATCGGATTCGGGGAATCTGCCAGGAAAACCAGGGCGTTTCCGCTGCAAGAAATCGCGGAATTGCAGAATCCAGAGGAGAATATATCTGGTTCTTGGATTGCGATGATCTGTTAAAGCCGGGGAGTATCCGGCTGATGACAAAAACGGCAGAAGAAAGCAGCGCTGATCTGATCATGGGAAATTATACCTATTATTATCAGGACAGCAATACCTATCGGGAGTTCTTTCAGATTTCGGAAAACAGGGAATGGACCGGGGAAGAAAAAGCGAAGTTGACCCATTTTTCTGCGATTTGCAGCGCAAAGCTCTGGCGTCGGCAGACGATTGTAGAAAATTCCCTGCAGTTTCTTCCGCTGCGGATCGGAGAAGACGTTGGATTTTATATTTGTTTCCTTGCGTGCGCGGCAAAAATTGTGACGTTGAAGGAGCAGATTTTTGAATATCGTATTTATGACGGAAGCTCGCTGCATTCTTATTCGTTAAAAGATCTCGATCTGATAGAGGTATTTGAAAAGACAGGTGCGTTTTTAAAAGAAAAAGTCGGAACAGAGCAAATGCAGAAGGAAATGCTGTACGATCAGCTATTTCATTATCTTCTGATTTTGAACCGTCTGCCGCAGCATGGGACATGTAAAGAACGAAAGCAGATAATGGATGCCTATATTGCTGCAGAACAGAAAACAGATTTTTCAGATGTCAGGGACAGAACAGATATTATGGAGTTAAAACAGCGGTTTGATCAGATGACGAAACGCCGATGGCTGTATGAATCCGATTTTTATGCGGCTGTTTATCAGCTGGTACGAAGAGGAAAGCTGGCGGTAAGAAAGTGCCGGATATTTCAGAAAAGAAGGTGAGGACAGTTGGAAAAAAACGAAACACAAAAAAATCCGGAGATAAGCATTATTGTTCCGATCTATAACGTAGAGCCCTATTTACAGGAATGCATCGACAGTATTTTAGGACAGACCTATACAGATTTCGAGATGATTCTGGTAGATGACGGTTCGCCGGATCATTGTCCGGAAATTTGTGATATGGCAGCGAAAAAGGATGCAAGAATCCGGGTAATTCATCAGAAAAATCAGGGACTTTCAGCGGCGAGAAATGCCGGAATAGAGATTGCGCGTGGAGAATGGTTTGTATTTGTGGATTCTGATGATGTATTACAGCCTGAGTATTGCCAGAAGCTACATAAAGCTGCGCTTTTACAAAATGCGGACATGTCAGGCTGCAGCGAGCAGCTGATAGATGAGAATGGAAGCCCTTTAAACAGCGATGGATACGGGATGAATGATGAAGTGCTGACGGGAAAAGAAATTCTTGACAAAATCGGAAAAACGGGACTCAGTGCATATGTAGTTATAGGAAATAAAATGTTTCGAAAAAATGTATTTCAAACGCTGAGATATCCTGATGGGCGGTTAAATGAGGATCTGTATATTTTTGCAGATTTATATAGCTCAGTAAAAAAAATGGCCTGTGTTTCGGAGCGGCTCTACTATTACAGGCAACGGAACGGCAGCATCATGAATTCCAGAGAACGAATCGGCAGGCTTGGGGAAGCAGAAGCATTTGAACACTGCTTTGCAGTTTTGAAGGAGCAGCAGAAATATGAGTTGCTGCCGCAGGCAGAAAAGATGCTGTTTGCAAAGCTGACAGGAGCTTATTACGGACGTTCTTATGCTGCGCGCAGGGAAGCAGGTGTAAAAAAGCTGCGGCGCAGTCAGAGAGAGGCAGTCCTGTTTTTGATGCAAATTGGACGGTTGGAGAAACGGACTGTTTTTCGGACGATACTGTTTCAGCTGTTTCCTGATCTTTATGGGATACGCATGAAATACGGAAAACAATAGAATGCATGATCTGTGAGTATTTGATTGTCAGGAATAAAGAGGCTACAATACGATGAATCTGAAAAAACTAAAATGGCTGATGTACCGGATGCGCGCGATGAGCCCGACAGAGCTTGGCTGGCGTGTGCGGGAAAAGCTTACAGAAACGTATGAAAAAAAAGAATATTACACAAAGCATCTTCCGGTCACACAGATTGCGCTTGGAAAAGAGCTGCTTTCTTTACAGCCGGACGTGTCCCGCTTAAACATCAACTGGGATAATCAGGAATATTTCGAATTTACAGAGCTGGATCTGTTTGGCATATACAGAGAAAGCGAATGGCGGATGAAATGGAACGCCGGTTTTCAAACTGCAAACGAATGGGATGAAACAGCCTATTCCCCGGAGCTTTCGATCGGACAGCGGGAAGAGATCGGGGACATTCGGACGAACTGGGAATTAAACCGTCATTATCAGTTTGCAGCGCTGGCAAAAACTTATTACGTGACGGGAAATGTATCGGTGCTGGAGGATCTGAAACGCCAGTTTGAGGATTGGAACCGGCATAATCTGTTTTTGCATGGAGCGGAGTGGACGAGCGCGATGGAGCTTGCGATCCGGATCAATTCCTGGATTTATACCTTGGCATTTTTACAGAAAGCTTTTGAAAGGTGGAACAGGAAGGAAGCTTCCGATACGGTATTTTTGCAGGAGCTTTCCCATGGGATACTTGGGATGACAGAGTTTGTGATGCGCCACCGATCCAGAGGCTCTTCGGCAAATAACCATCTGATTGTGGAGCTGTATGCGGTTGCGATGTCCGGAATTTTGTATGCGTATCCAAAATGGGAAGAGGCGGTAATCAGGCTTTTGACAAAAGAACTTTTTTTGCAGAATGCGAGGGATGGCATCAATCTGGAAATGTCAACGCATTATCAGGCATTTGTCATGGAGGCATATGGGCTGCTTGCCTGGCAGCTGGGAGATCGGACGCCGAAAGAATGGATAGCGCAGCTAAAGCAGATGGCCCATTTTCTGGCGGACTGTCAGGGTGCTTTTGGAGAAACAGCAATTTTCGGGGATGATGACTCCGGAAAAATCCTGGACTTAAATGGCAGGATGGAACGGTATTACGATTATGTGCTGGCGCTGTGCGGACAGGCAGTGAAAGAACGTTATACGGAAGAAACGCAGCTGCCGGAGAACCTGTGCTGGTTATGGGATGAGCGGACACAGGAGCAGTATAGAAGCAGCCCATTATATGAAAAATCGAATGCTTCGTGCTATCAGGAAGGCGGATATTCGTTCCTTCGCAGCAGGGATCAGGAGGTTTTCATCGCAGTTGATCATGCGGCGCTCGGATTTGGAAGCATTGCGGCACATGGACATGCGGATGCTCTTAGCATTCAGGTATTCTTAAAAGGAACCCCGGTATTGACAGATCCGGGTACATGGAATTATCATCTTTCCGGGAACTTACGAAACAGTTTTCGGTCTACGAAATGGCACAATACCGTAGGCGTGGCGGATCAGAACCAGTCAGAGATGCTAGGACCGTTTTTGTGGGGAAAGCGAGCTCAAACAGAATTGTTGGACTGTCAGAAAAAGCCGGAGAAAGTCATTTTGAAGGCGCAGACGCAGTATGGAACGATACGGCACACGCGGACGCTTCGGTTTGATTATAAAAGAACGCTGTGGATAGAGGATTGTGTGACTGGCATAGCGGATGGTCAGAATGTCGTCCAGAATTTCAGTCTTGGTCCGGGATGTTGTTTAAGTGTAGAGAAAAACGGGTATCGGCTCATCTGTCCGGCAGGAGAGGCAGAGCTTTCTGGAGCCGAAAATGAAAGCTGGCAGGAGGCAGAATATTCCTATTCTGCTGCCTATAATCACAAGGAACCATCAAAACGGATATTTTGTACCGGACAGGGCAAAAATGGGAGTGTTTTGTTCCGGGCGAAAATAGAGTTCAAAGCTTTATAACACAGGATGAGGGAGGAAAATACGATGATATGTGTAAAAGGATTAGGCTATATTGGACTGCCGACAGCATTGATGCTGGCAGCGCATGGTCAGGAAGTGACAGGAATCGATCGGAATGAGACGCTGGTAGATTCTCTGCAGAAAGGAAAGCTGACCTTTGATGAAAAGGGACTGGATGAATTATTTCAAAAAGCACTCACTTCCGGGATTAAATTCCAGACAAAGGATGTGGTTGCAGATGTTTATATTATCGCAGTTCCGACACCTTATGACCATCATACCAAAAAGACAGATGCCCGTTATGTGACGGCGGCAGTAAGCGAGGTTCTGGACATCTGTCCGAAGGGCGCGGTGATTGTAGTAGAATCTACCATCTCCCCGTCTACCATTGAAAAATGCGTGCGCCCGATAGTCCGCGAAAAAGGCTTTGTGATGGGAGAGGATATCCATCTTGCGCATGCGCCGGAGCGGATTATTCCGGGCAATATGCTCTATGAGCTGATCTATAATTCCCGTACAATCGGTGCGGATTCTGTTGAAATTGCAGAAAAGGTGCGGGATATCTATGCGTCCTTTTGTCAGGGTGAAATTACGCTGACAGACATCCAGACGGCGGAAATGACGAAAGTTGTGGAAAATACATTTCGGGATATCAATATAGCATTTGCTAATGAACTGGCAAAAATCTGCAGGGAAAGCAATATGGACGTCTACGAGGTAATCCGGATTGCAAATAAGCATCCCCGCGTCAATATTTTGAATCCGGGTCCGGGCGTCGGCGGACACTGTATTTCCGAAGATCCGTGGTTTTTGGTAGGAGATTTCCCGGATCAGGTGGATATCATCCGCTCTGCGAGACGGGTAAACGACGGGATGCCGGAGTTTGTTTTAAAGCGCAGCTATCAGATCATGAAAGAAAACGGGCTGACCGATATCCGGAAGGTCGGAATTTACGGATTGACCTATAAAGAAAATGTGGATGATGTCCGGGAGAGCCCGACACTGCAGATGCTGCGCAGTATGGAAGAGCATATGGCGGGAGATCTGATCCGCGTTTATGATCCTTATGTAAAGAGAGATATCGTACCGAACCAGTGTCACAGCCTGGAAGAATTCTTAGGACAGGTCGATATGGTAATCGTCATGGTAGGGCATGAGGAAATCCGTTCTAATATGGACAAGCTGAAGGATAAAATCGTATTTGATACGCGCAATATCTGTACGTTGGATGGCGTATATCGGTTGTAAAATACACAGGAGATAACAAAGGTATGAGGGAAGATAGTGAGAAACGTTATCCGATTTTAAACACATATGTAAACGCGCTGTCGATGGATGAGACGGTGGAAGAGGTCAAAAAGATTATCCGGCGCAGAAAACCGGCAGTACAGCACGTTGTTATCAATGCGTTTAAAGTCAATCTGATGGAACAGGATGCGGTGCTTCGGGAGATCGTCAATTCCTGTCCATTGATCAATGCGGACGGTGCTTCTATTTTATGGGCGGCAAAATGTCTGGGTGTTCCGGTAAAGGAGCGCGTAACGGGAATTGATTTATTTTTGCGGCTTGTAAAAGAAGCGGCGGAGAACGGATATAAAATTTATCTGTTTGGAGCAAAACAGGAAGTTGTAGACAGGGTAAAGGAAATTTTCTTAAAACAGTATCCAAATTTACAGATTGCAGGCAGCAGAAACGGTTATTTTACGGAAAAGGATGAACCTAAAATTGTTGCGGATATGGCTGCATCCGGTGCGGATATCATGTTTGTCGCATTTTCTTCACCCAAAAAAGAATACTGGATTCGGAAATATCTGGATCAGCTGAATATTCCTTTTGTCATGGGAGTTGGCGGAAGCTTTGACGTAGTTGCGGGTGTGACAAAGCGGGCTCCCGAAATCTGGCAGAAAATGGGAATGGAGTGGTGTTATCGTTTTCTACAGGAGCCGGGACGGCTATGGAAGCGGTACATTATCGGAAATGCAAAATTTGTCGGGCTTGTTTTGAAAGAGATGTTTCATATCAGGACGCATCGGCGTTTCAGAGAAGAGGGCTGACAGTAAGGTAAGGCGGAGTACATATGAGAACGAAAAAATCCCTGATCAATATTGTTGTAGGAATAGGAGGACAGCTTCTGGGAACTGTTCTGTCCTTTGTCGGCAGACTGATTTTTATTCATTATCTGTCTGCCGCCTATCTGGGGATAAACGGTCTGTTTACGGATATTCTGGGAATGCTGAACCTTGCGGAGCTTGGAATCGGCTCTGCCATGATTTTCAGCATGTATCGGCCGGCGGCAGAGGATGATGAAAAAACGCTGACGGCATTGATGAATTTATATCGTAAGTTATACCGGTATGTGGCAATTTTTGTACTGGTTGCAGGGCTTGTGCTGCTGCCCTTTTTGCCGAGGCTGATAAAGGACAGCTCTCAGGTGGAACATTTACAGCTGATTTATCTGTTATATCTGGGACAGGCGGTTTGCTCTTACCTTCTTTCTTATAAAAATTCGATTTATCAAGCATATCAGAAGGCTTATATCCGGGTAACCTGGGAACAAATCGTGAGAGTGGTGATGCTGATTGCCCAGACCGTAGTGCTTGTCCTGACGCGGAATTTTATTTTATATCTGACGATTCAGGTGTTCGCACCGGTTTTTGTGAACCTTGCAGTATCTCTGCGCGTGGATAGGGATTATCCTTATCTGAAAGAGGATAAAAAAATACTGCCGGTTGCGGAAGAGAAGAAAGAAATTATCAAAAATATCGGCGCCTTGAGTATTCACAAGGTTGCTACTGTCGTGGTAAAGGGAACGGACAATCTGATCATGTCAACCTTTATCGGACTCAGCACGGTTGGTATTTACTCCAACTACAAGTTGGTGCTGACCAACATCAATTACTTTGCGGAGAAAATCTGCTCCGCCTTGGCGGGAAGCGTTGGAAATCTGGGTGCAACGGAAGATTCGGATAAAATCTATGAGGTTTATAAAATCCTTGATTTTGCAATGTTTGGCCTGTACGGCTATGTGGCAGGAGGGTTGGTTGTACTGTTTAATCTGTTTATCCGTCTCTTTTTCGGAGAAAGCTATCTGTTTTCCACGTCGATTGTCCTGGTAATTGTCATTGAATTTTATCTCTCTAGCTCCCGAAGGATAAATCTGCAGTTTCGGGAAGCGCTGGGGCTGTTCTGGCAGGATCGATACAAGGCGGTTGCGGAAGCGATTATCAACCTGATTGCGTCGATTCTGCTGGTACAGAAATTTGGCGTTGCCGGCGTGCTTGGCGGAACGATCCTCAGCACGCTGCTGACTTGCTTCTGGGCAGAGCCCTATATTCTGATGCGGTATGGAATTATCGAACATTGGAAGACAAGGCTGCTGGATTATTTCCTGAACTATGGAAAGCGGGTTTTGACCGTGTGTGCGGTGGTGGTATGCGGACGATTTGTATATCGGTGCCTGCCGGATTCCAATTTTCTGTGGTTTGTGGCAGACGGTATTTTGTATACTTGCATTTATGCGTTTTTCACCTGTCTTGTGTTTGGAAAAAGTAAAGAGTTTCAGTATCTGTTGAAGCGTGCAAAGAACAGGCTGAACAAATTGCGGAAACGGTAACGCGCTTTTGCGTTTAAAATATGGCAAATATGGAAGTTTCGAGGAGAATCGGGATGAAAAAGGTAATGCTGGTTTTCGGCACAAGACCGGAAGCTATCAAGATGTGTCCTCTTGTCAGGGAACTGAAAACGAGAGAGAGTATAGAAACAATTGTATGTGTGACAGGGCAGCACCGGCAAATGCTGGATCAGGTTCTGGAAACGTTTGGCGTCACTCCGGATTATGATCTGGAAATCATGAAAGAAAAGCAGACTCTGTTTGATATTACTGCGAATATACTGGACAAAATTAAGCCTGTTCTGGAAAAGGTAAAACCGGATATTGTATTGGTTCATGGAGATACTTCGACGACATTTGCGACGGCGCTGGCATGTTTCTATCTGCAGATTCCGGTCGGTCATGTGGAGGCAGGTCTTCGCACTTACAATCTCTATAGTCCGTTTCCGGAAGAGTTTAACCGTCAAGCAGTTGGGATTATCAGCAAATATAATTTCGCTCCGACTGCTATGGCAGCCGAAAATCTGAGAAAAGAGGGAAAAAATCCAGACACGATTTTTGTTACCGGCAACACGGTAATTGATGCGATGCAGCATACCGTCAGGGCGGATTATACGCATCCGGAGCTTGAGTGGGCAGGCGGTAGCAAGCTGATTTTTATTACTGCGCATCGAAGGGAAAACATCGGGGAACCGATGCACCACATGTTTCGCGCAATCCGCCGCGTGCTGGACGAGCATCCGGATTGCAAAGCGGTTTATCCGATTCATATGAACCCGGTTGTGCGCAAGGCGGCAGAAGAAGAGCTGGGCGACTGTAAACAAATTCATATTATCGAACCGATCGAGGTGTTTGATTGCCACAATTTTGAGGCGCGATGTTATCTTTGTTTAACCGATTCCGGCGGAATCCAGGAGGAATGTCCTTCTTATGGAAAGCCTGTCTTGGTGATGCGCGACACGACGGAACGCCCGGAGGGAATTGCAGCCGGTACGCTGCGGCTGGTCGGAACGGATGAAGAGACGATTTATCAGAATTTTAAAGAGCTTCTCGAAAATCAGGAAGCTTATGATGCGATGTCTCACGCATGCAATCCTTACGGGGATGGAAAGGCATGCAAGCGGATCGCGGATATTCTGGATTCTGGCACATATGAGGCATGGAAGGGATAAAAGAGGGGCGAGTGAAACGTTTCACTCGCCTTTTCCGATGCTCCGATAAATCCGTGCTGTGATCTCATCCACTTTCCCTTCCGCTTTTTTCCGAAAGATCACCCGGTAAATCTTCTGATACAGCGTATCGATAAGATACCCTGCACAGGTGATGCAAACGGTTGCGATAGCCAGGTAGCCAAGGGACGCAGGCAGGCTTCCAAAACGGGAAAGTGCGATTTTTTCCCAGAGAAATGTGCGGGTAAAATCGCTGTCATGCAGCAAATATACGCCAAAAGAAAGCGGGGCGATCGCAAGGATGATTTTTTTCGGGCGATTGCCCTGAATTTTGATATTCTGGAAGAACAAAAAGAAGCAAATGGATGCGAAAAACACGGTCGGAGACTGGTATCCGCCGAGTGTGTCGAGCATTCCTTCCAGTCCCATCCGTGTTTCGATCCCGGAGGCAGAGATCCGCACCAGAACAGAAAGCAGGGAAAAGACGAAATAGAGGCTCAGACAGAGGGCAGAGGATATCCGCACCTGATAGATGGAAAGGTATGCTGCTGTAAAATAAAGAACGAAAAACCATACATAGCTGTAGCCGTTTTCCACCCGCGACATGTCGGACCAGAAGCAGACGGTCGGCCATAGGCTGAATAGGAGAAAGAGCACGATCAGCATAAAACGGTGCTGCGCCCTCGTGAGGGAAGCGATTATTTTATTTAACAGCGGGATCGCAAGATACAATATGAAATAGCAGGAGCAAAACCAGTATACACAGGAGGTGGTCGGAAAAACAGCACGCAGCAGATTGCCGGCAGATAGAGGGGCAGAACCGGCAAACAGACCGATCACAAAGGTCAGCAGAGAATAAAACAGCACCTGTATTTCGATTCGAAACAGGCGGGATGCTTTCGTTTTGGACTGCCACATAAAATAGCCGGTCAGCATGACAAAGCAATTGGTAGAGACACGTCCGAGCATGAACAGGAGCCAGTAAATAAAATAGGGAAACGTTCCGGGAGCAGCGGTTGTTCTCAGACCGCCGTGACCGATCCCGTGCATGAGTACGATCATCATCATGGAAAGAATCCGCAGCAGTTCAAAGCCTGCATGGCGGGAGGAATGATCTGATTGCTGAGTCATCGTGAAACCCTCCTTTTGGGTTTAATTCATGACAATAGAATGCTCGCAGAGCGTGCATTCTATTGTTGCGTTACAGCAAAATCTTCGCCTGCTCCAGTGCCTTTGTCACAATCTGGTCGGGGCGCAGCCATGTATCGTAGTAAGCGCGGTTTCGCTGTCCCATCTGCAAAATCTGCCCGGGATGTGCAAGCAGCGTCCTGATCTGTTCGATGCAGCCGTCTGCAGAGGTGTAGGTCAGGTAGTTTTCGCCTGCCTGAAACGGCCCCGGAACCTCATAACAAAGCGGCTCGGACACGATCGCTCTTCCTGCGGCGAGGTATTCTGCAATCTTCCATCCGGAAGACTGGTGCAGACCGGTGGAGGCGATGCAGATCTCGGAATGCTTCATGCGATGCAGATAGATCCGTTTCCAGGTGGAGTGTTCGGAAAGAATCAGGTCAGGACACTGCGTTTGCGCATAGGGGCTGTCCTGAATGCCTCCGATAAACTGCTCCGGAAAGGTGGCGCGCAGCTTTCGTACAAGCAGCATCCGCATTTCGTTGATTTCGCCCCACTGGCGGACGAGCTCCGGATC
>ERZ1034710.411-NODE-411-length-13235-cov-3.744082_pt1 | contig 13235 bp, 8 predicted proteins | sample MGYA00520597_ERZ1034710 | MGnify/ENA primary metagenome ERZ1034710 (study PRJEB33766, sample SAMN09781714) | gut metagenome | biome: gut microbiome | host: Homo sapiens | place: Madagascar | study: EMG produced TPA metagenomics assembly of the PRJNA485056 data set... | reverse complement strand
CTTCTTCCAGCACCTCTGCGCCCATGGCCGGACATCCCAGAGCAAATTTGGGTGCCGCCTTCAGTGCTTCTATATCCGCTCCTGTCACGAATACTACTTCCGCTTCTTTTCCAGCCTCCCGGATTCCCTCTCCGATGGCTTCCGCCATTGCCTGGGTATTGCCGCCCTGTGTCCAAAATACTACATAAATCTTATCCATTTCATTTTCCTCCGTTTTCCGCACTTTTTGTTCCTTTTATGCTGCTGTACTTCCGCAGATCTCTATGATCTCCGTCATTTTTAATCCATAATGCAGCAGCTGAATCAAATTTTCCTTTGCATATTCATATTTTTCAAAAAGCCGCAGTTTCCTCTCTTTATCCGCATATACCTTCCAGTACCCGGTACAGAGGCATTTTTTCCCACGGTGTCTGATGAATCCTTCCACATCCTCCGGTGGATACCCCAAAAGTAACCCCAGCTCATGGGGAAAATCATTTTTGGTTTCTGCATAAGCCTCATACTTTTCGCACAAGACCGGCAGAATATCTTCCAGCAGACAGGAAGGATACCCTTCCTCTGTCAGCAGCTTCTGTACCTGCATCATTCGCAGATATTTCTCCAGCCGTTCCTTTTGATACAGCAGTATGACTGTTTTTTCTTCCGTTTCCAATAACGGATACATGGAAATAAAACTTCCTGAGATGATCTTCTCTACCAGACAAAAGCCGTCCGATGAAATCGTCAGCAGATTGGATATTTTAAGTCCTGTAATAAGCGGTGCGCACTGCAATGCCAGCTGCAATTCCACATCGTCTGTTTTCATTCCGCACAGGATCTCCCATGTTTCCTGACTCAAAAATTGCTCACCTCCTGTATATTTTTTTGGTTAGTTGCTCCTAACTCATATAAATAATAAATAAAAAAGCAGCTCCTGTCAAGGAAACTGCCTGATAGAAATTCTCAAAAATTCTCTACGGTAACATCCACCCGGAAGCTTCCTTCACCGGGCTGTACATCGATCTGTCCATGATTGCGTTCCACCAGGTCATGCAGGATCTCCAGTCCATAGCCTTTTCTCCCCGGCCTTCCGGGAAGCTTTTTTGTTCTGCTGTTCTCCACGCAGATATGCAGATAGTCCCCTTTTACCGCTGCCTTTACGGACAGAAACGCTTCCTGTCTCTCCGTTATTTCCGCTGCCGCCACAGCATTTCTGGTCAGATTTGACAGAATACTACAAACAGCCACCGGATCCAGTTTCAGTTTTTGAGGAATCTCCAGATCATACTGAAAGTCTATCTTGTGCTCCCGGCAGGCTCTCTCTGTCTCTCCCATGATGGCATTAAATACCGGATCACCGCAATAGAGGTATTCCGTCGTAGCCGCCACCGTATCGGTCAATGTCTCCAGCATTTTTTCCGCCTTCTCATATTCCCCCTGATGCAGCAGTTCCTGCAGTACCATCTGCTGGTTGCGCATGTCATGCCGGATCTTGGCGAATTCTTCCCGCCTGTTTTCGATCTCATGATAGTGATTTCTTGCCATCTCCCAGGTACTCTGCACCTCGCTGAGCCGAAGCTTCAGCTCCTGCAGCTGCTGCTGCCTGAGCAGGGTATACAACAGCACACCGTCTGCAACGGAGCCCAGGATCGCCGCTGCCAGTATCCACCCGGTATACAGCGTCATATTCCGGAATACCTGCTCATTGATCGCAGTGATCATAAGCAGCTGGCTGACAGGAAATACACTGAACACAATAATAATACTGACGTCAAATGATTCTTTTTCGACAATTTTCTTCCATACGACCAGAAAAATCAGAAAAAATATGGCTGTCACTGTCAATACTACCGATAACAACAATACCATTGTCGGTGTATAGTAAGACAATTGTGGCTTTTGCTCCATATACTTATTCAAAATACCGATACTGAGCATTTCCGCCAGCATAGCTGTCAGATATTCACATAGCATAAACAGCACTTTTTGGCCTATCGTTCCTTTCAGAAATACAGCTGCATATGCTACGGTGACGATACCTACCGCTATCATGGTGCCATAACGAACAAGCACATTATCGTTAAACAAAAATTTCAGTGCAGCTGCCGGCAGCTGTGCTGCCATCAGGCCCAGAATGATGCCTGCCTGTCTGGCACTATCCCTGCGCGGTTCAAACGCATAAGCAACCACCATGCTGTCCAGCCACAGATACGCGATCCACAACAGGATACACATTATATAGCATATCATAGCATTGCCCTCATATAACGAAAATATTTATCTCTGGAAGCACTGTATCTGGTCTTGCTGACAGGAAGCACGGTCCCGTCCTGCAGTGTAACCTCCTTCATCTCAATCCTGCGGATATACTGCATATTCACCAAAAAACTTTTATGTACCCGCAGAAAATCCTTGTGCAGCTTTTTCTCATAGACATCCAGCTTTTCATATAAAGAGACTTCTCCGGATATCGTATGTATCAACAGCTGATGTGCATTGCTCTCTATATACCGGATCTGACTGTTGGCAATTTTCTCCGTGATCCCTCCATGCTGCAGGATCAGTGCCTCGCTGCTGAATATTTTTTCTCTGACTTTGTCCAAAAGCTTTTCCAGATGTTCCTTCCGGACCGGTTTTACCAGGAAACCGCACAGATTGACCTTCTCCCAGAAGATTTTCTCAGAAAATTTGTCATTATATGCCGTCACAAAAATAAATCTGGTCTGTGGACTGCGTGCGTTATATTGCGCCGCATACGCTATACCGTCCTGTTCCATGCCCTCCCATTCGATATCCATCAGCACGAGATCATAACCAATACCGTTTTCCAATGCCTCTGAGAGCTGAGACAGATCCTGGTAGTATTCTGTTCTGCTGATTCCCGGATAGCCTGCAAGCAACTGCTTCATACTATCCAGACAGCCTTCGTCATCATCACATACCGCTATTTTCATCCGGTTCTCCTAACGATTATATGCGGGTTTACTGTTTATTGTCTTCTGCGGTTCAATCCGCTCTGCCTATAATATTCTGCCTTGTCCTGATACATTCGTCTCTCCGGTTCTGTCAGGAGATGATCAAATCCGACTGCCCCCAGCGTATTCACTGCGGCACCGACCGCCATGGTGACATGCTCCCGGTCCAGTTCTGCCCGCAGCTCCTCTACTTCACGGTACAGTTCTTCCTCCTCCATGCCTCTGCACAGAGCTACGAGTTCATCTCCACCGATGCGGAACAGTTCGAATTCTTTCAAGGTTCCCCGCAGGCAATCACAGGCTCTGCGGATCAATTGATCTCCTTTCGAATGTCCTTTCTCATCATTGACACGCTTCAGACCGGTAACATCGCAATACACCACACCGATCTTCGTCTGAGGAAGAATCCCCGACACATATTTTTCCATGGCATAACGGTTCCCAAATCCGGTCAACGGATCCGTATAACTCATGATCTCCAGCTTTCTCACAAGATTACGGCGTCTTATGGAAGATACAATAAAATGTCCCATGATCTGTAGGATCTCCGATGCAAAATCGATATATTTTGCCGGAGGGTTATCCACTCCATAGAAGCCGATCACTTTTTCATCATCATATAATGGTACGACTACTAATGAATGAATATTCTGTCTCGACAGTACTTCATACATCTCGGGATCTGTATCCCGGATCTCGCTCAGGTTCTCTGTCACAACATTCAGATTCCCTGCGAACTTCTGATACCACTGGGCACAAACCTCCGGAGGCAGATCCTGCAGATTATCCTTTTCCGGTGTCACGCCTTTCGCTGCCCACTCATATGTATTATCATCATGACCATGATCATTTTTTTCAAAAATATAGGTACGGTCTGCCTCCATTGTTTTTCCGAGAAGCTCCAGCAATACATCCAAAGTCTGATTCGGAGTTTCCTGTCTCAGTGCAACACGGATCGCCTGATTCATTGCTGCTTCCATTTTATGGTAATCCATAGAGGTTTCCCTGTCCCCGGAGTGTCCACAGTCAATGGCGATCTCCAGGCGCAGCATTCTGCCATCGTCTTCCACCAGGGTATCCTTGATGCGGAAATCCGTCTTTACCACCGGATTGTAATATTCCCATTCCTTAAAATAGCCGGGTCTGAGCTGCTCATTATTGCAGATACTGCAGGGAGCGGAATTCCCCTGTAACACCTCATAGCACTTTAACCCGACAATCTCTTCTTTACTCTGAAAGCCATAGCTCTTCAAAGCTTTTTGATTCATATATACTAATTGATTCGTCTCTGGATCCGATACATACACATACTCATCCAGATGTTCAAAAAATTCCCATATTTTTCCCATGTCTAACCTCTTTCATCCCCTCATACCTCACAATTTAGTATACACTTTCAAACGCTTTGCGGCAAGCATTTTCTCTCAAAAATGCCTGTAGCAGGCGCACATCATCCGTGACAATTCCATCCGCTCCGCTATTCACGATCTGCCGCATGGCAGCGGAAGTATTGGCAGTCCAGCCATATACGTATTTTCCTTCGTAATGAATGGCTTCCACCATGTCTGTTGTAAGATTTTTCCCTTCGATGCTATAGCTGTCCGCATAATCCAGATCATAGTCATCCTCTCCCAGATCATGGGCAATATATACTGTGGAGATGTCCGGCTCCAGTTCCTTTACTCTCTGCAGGATTCCCCTATTCATGGATCCTATGATGCATTCGTCCACCATATCATACTTCTGAAGCAGCGCAAGAACATTCTCCTCCAGTTCCTGCTCCTGCCCGGTGTATTTTAATTCGATCATTAATGTGATCCGGTCCCCGGCACAGGCAAGCATCTCTTCCAGTGTCGGGATCTGCTCTCCTCTGTATGCTGCAGAAAATGTACTTCCCACTTCCAGTGTAGAAAGCACGTCTGCCTCTGTATCCCACACACAGACATCCTCGCCCGCAGTACGCTTGAAATTGCTGTCATGCATCACGATCAGTGTCCCGTCGGATAACTGCTGTACATCGATCTCGGCGATGGGGGCTCCGTCCCGGATGGCCTGCTCCAGTGCCGCGAGCGTATTCTCCGGGGCTACCTTAGCCCCTGCCCGGTGAGCCACCACGATCATGGGAGTGTCTTTACCGGCTGCCAACACCTGCGGCAGCACACCATAGGTCAGAAAATAAACGAACAGAAGCATTACAATTGCTGTTTTCCGGATTGTTTTCATCATTTTGCCCTCCCACGATAGTTTATGATCAATTTTATTGTAACAATTGAGCATAAACTCCATGCGAGGATTTTGTTAATTTTTTGTAAATATTACGACCATTCAGAGCCATGTAACTTCAGGTACGGTATTCGGCGGATGCTGGCATACGCAAGAATACCTGCCTGAAGTTATAGGGCGAAGTAACGATAATGTGCAAAAAGAAAGCTTCGCAGAAACGCTTTTGCGAATTAGCGTTCTGAATAGTCGGTAAGCCCGGATAAGCATTTTTACTTCCGAAATACCACTATCACCTCATGGGCAAACAGGGGAAATGCTGCCAGTACGCTTAACAGGAGCCACTCCTGTCCCGACAGATGTGAAGTACCGAAAGCGCGGATGAGAAATGGAATCTCCGTCACGGCAAACTGCAGGACGAAACCGATGATACATGCTGCCACCATCAGGAGATTATCCCGGGGACGCATGGCAAATACGGACTTCTGTACATCACGCATGCCGATGGCATGATACAGCTGGCACATTCCCAGCACAGTAAATGCATAGGTCTGAGCTTTCGCCAGTATCTGTTCCCTGGACATCAGTTCCCTGAGGCGTTCCACCCAGGTAAACGGATTGCCCACAAGCTCCCCTTCCGCCGCCAGGATCCCGCAGGGAAGTACCAGAAATGCCGCCAGTCCGATCCCGGTGATCAATGCCCCATAGAACAGCGTACAAGCTATTCCTCCTCTGGCAAACAGACTCTCCGATGCTTTTCTGGGTGGGCAGCGCATCAGGCTTTTGCTGTCATTTTTATCCACTCCCAACGCCAGTGCCGGAAGCGAATCCGTGATCAGATTGATCCAGAGGATATGGCTGGATTTTAATGGGGATGCCAGCCCCATTGCCACCGCCACGAACATGGTCATCAGTTCTCCCAGGTTGGACGATAGCAGAAAAATCACCGATTTCCGGATATTCTCATAGACACCTCTGCCTTCCTCGATGGCTTTCTCAATGGTGGCAAAATTATCATCAGTGAGTATCATATCCGCTGCCTGTTTTGCGACATCCACTCCGGTTCCCATGGCGACACCAATGTCCGCCGCTTTTAAGGAGGGGGCATCATTGACCCCGTCACCGGTCATCGCCACGATCTCCCCATTTAGCTGTAGCCCTTTCACGATCCGCACCTTCTGTGCAGGCGTGACTCTTGCATAGACTCTCAAGTCCTTAATTCTCTTTAAAAAAGAAGTGTCATCCAGCCGTTCCAGTTCTCTGCCTGTAATACACTGGCTGCGGTGTCCCGCGATCCCCAGCTGTCTGGCAATGGCATAGGCAGTATCCACATGATCTCCCGTGATCATCACCGTGGCCACCCCCGCATGGCGGAAGATCTCCACGGCTTCCCCGGCCTCCGGTCTGGCGGGATCCCGCATTCCCACAATACCAAGGAACGTCATTCCCTCTTCCCCGCATCTGCTGTCTTCACTCTGTGCCGCTGCCAGTGTCCGAAGAGAGAGGGCATTCATCCGTTCCACAGCCTCATCTATCCGCTTCCGCTGCGCGGAGGTCATGGGAATGCTCCTTCCTTCCTGTAAAATACGGGTACAGTGCTGCAGGATCACATCCGGAGCCCCTTTGGTATAGGCAATCCCTCTCCCGGATCTGCCGCTGGGAAGCCTATGACAGGTCGTCATCATTTTCCGGTCGGAATCAAAAGGGATCTCATCAAAGCGGGGATACTGCCGCTCCAGCCGCTCTCTCTGCAGACCGTATTTCGCCCCAAAGTCTAAAAGTGCCAGCTCCGTGGGATCTCCGATGCGCTGTTCGCCCTGTAACGAAGCATCATTGCACAAAAGCATACCTCTCAACAGCTCCGGCAGAATGCGGTGTTCCCCTCTGCCGCCTGTACCCGTGACATCCTCCATCACGTCGTACCACCAGCATTTCTCCACAGTGAGCCGGTTTTGGGTAAGTGTTCCTGTCTTATCCGAACAGACCACGCTGACCGCTCCCAGTGTCTCCACCGAAGGAAGTCTTCGAATAATGGTGTGCACTTTGACCATTCTGGTCACTGACAGGGCCAGGCAGATCGTAACTACTGCCGGCAGCCCTTCCGGTACTGCGGCAACTGCAAGCGAGATCGCTACCAGAAGCATCTCCGGAATATTTCTATGTTGAAATACCGCCAGCAAAAACAGTCCGGCGCACAACCCCAGAGAGAGAATACTCAATAGCTTCCCCAGATCTCCCAGCCGCTTCTGTAATGGTGTCATTTCATCTTCCGTATCCGTGATCATGGAAGCGATCCTGCCGATCTCCGTATCCATGCCGGTGGCCACCACCAGACCTTCCCCATGACCGTTCGTCACCACTGTGGACATATAGACCATATTGACCCGTTCGGTTAACGGGATCTCTTGCCTGCAGTCTGCCAGGAACAGGGCATCTTTCTCCACCGGGACGGATTCTCCGGTGAGCGCAGATTCTTCCACCCGGAGGTTCGCACTTCTGGTCAGTCTGATATCCGCCGGAATCTGTGCTCCTGCCTCCAGCTCCACCAGATCTCCTGCCACCAGTTCCGCCGCAGGGATCTCTCTTCGGATGCCGTCGCGGATCACAATCGTCCGGGGGGTGGTAAGTTTCCTTAACGCTTCCAGTGCTTTTCGGGCTTTTCCCTCCTGGAGCATTCCCACCAACGCATTTACCAGGACCACCGTACCGATGATCAAGGCATCGCTGACTTCTCCCAGGAGAATGGATACCACCGCCGCAATCAATAATATGTAGATCAACGGATCCTTCAACTGCTCCAGAAAAAGCTGTATCTTTGTCTTTTTCCGCGCAGCTCTCATCTCGTTCCTGCCGTTTTGCCGTAAACGACGAAAGGCCTCACCTTCGGTAAGACCTTTCACTGTGTCACTATTTAGTTTACTTACGGTTTCCTGTATATTCTGCTTCTCGAACACGGCTGCTCTCCAATGCTTGTTTCTATGCATTGTATGCGGAAATGTCCGGCTTGATGATAACCGTCACCGATTATTTCTCGCTTCTTAACTGGAAAGCATCTGTCAGTTCGTTCATGTTGGTCGCCTGGGCAGACAGTTCTTCACTGGTAGCGGAAGTCTCCTCTGCGGTAGCGGAGTTGTTCTGTACCACCGTAGATATCTGCTCGATGCCCTGTTCGATCTGGGCCATGGCATCTGCCTGTGCATTGGATTCTTCCATGGCTTTCTTGGACTCGTTCGCCAGATCCTCGATACCTTCCACCACTTTCTGCAGAGCTTCCGCCGTTTTATCCGTGATCTGATTTCCTTTTTCGATCTCCTGCAGCGAGGTTTCGATCAGTTCCCTGGTATGTACCGCGGATTGTGCACTGTCATCCGCAAGCTTCCGGATCTGTTCAGCCACCACGGCGAAGCCTCTTCCGGCTTCCCCCGCTCTGGCAGCTTCAATTGCTGCATTCAGGGACAACAGGTTCGTCTGGGATGCGATATCCTCGATCTCACCGATAATATCACTGATCTGTTTGGAAGTCTCATTGATCCGCTGCATGGCATCGGTCAGTCCCTTCATCTCTTCTCCACTGGTTCTGGCCTGTTGCTGATATTCCATTGCCTTCTCATAAGATGCTCCGAGAGCCTTGGCATTTTTCTCCACGATCTCAGTGACGTTCGTAATGGTCGCCTGCAGTTCCTCCACAGAACCGGCCTGGTCTGTAGCGCCCTCTGCCAGTCCCTGTGCGGCATCCGCCATCTGACCCGCGCCGGCAGACACCTGGCTTACCGCATTTTTGATCTCACCCAGTGTCTCACTGAGCTTATGATTCAGCTTGCGGATAGACTCCAGTAATCCGCTGAAATCTCCTATGTAGGCTTCCCTGCAATTACTTACGATCGCAAAATTGCCCCCAGACATTTCTCCCAACAGATAGTCCGTATCACCGATTACCTGCTGCAAATTATCGGAAAGACTGGCGGTAGCCTCCGCAAGTATCTGCAGCTCATCGCCGGTCTCTACCTTCGGTGCCGGAGTATGCAGATCACCCTGTGCTAACAGCTGTATTCTGTCTGTGCACTGTGCCACCGGCTCCCCGATACGCTGTCCGATCTGTTTTGCCTTGTAAATGCTGTATGCCACTGCGATCACACCGATCGCAGCACCTATGATAATACCTATCACAACGGAACCCAGGAAATCCGTAACCGGTGCATCTACAGCCACCATCCAGCCGTTAGTACCATCAATCGGGGCATACGCCTGTAATGTATAAGCACCTTTTCTGAAATAGGTTCCGTATCCTGTCTCACCCTTAAGCATCTGCTGCTCTATTTTAGCGATTCCCTTCAGTGAGCTGTCTGTCTGTGACAATTCAATATTATTTTTCTGCTCCTGGGCAATGGCGGAATCACTATGTGCGATCGTAGTGCCCGTAGATCCCAGCAGGTAACATCCGGAATGCTCACTGATAGAAATGGCTGCGCAAATATCATTTAAGAACTCCGGATCCGGTACTACGAATACCACGCCGATGATCTCACCATCTTTATCTCCGCCTTCATAGACGGGTGCAGATATGATCACGCTGAGTTTTCCGTCTGTCTTGGCGATCACGGGATCCGATACCACCACTTCTCCCTGCATGGACCGTTTAAAATACTCACGATCATTATAATCCGTTCCGTCAGCGGCACAGATACCATTACTTCCGATCAGCTTCCCCCTGACCATTCCATAAGCTTCCACGCGCTGATTAATATACTCCTGCTTCTGTGCCGGTGTAAATACAGCCGCGGAAAGCTGATAGCTGCATCCCAGCTCAGATACAATTGTCTCCGATACCGTTAATTCCTGACGGATCCGGTCCGCTGACAGCTTTGCGATCTCCTGCATATCAGCCTTCAGTCTGCTCAGGGTACCTGACAGATTCATGATCATAGACACAATGACCAATGATACGATCGATAGCAATACCAGCCGCCGGATTGCCTTCTGCAGCCGCTCGCGGATCGTGGTCTTACCATTGGTCTGACGCTTTTGTCCCTTCTGTGTAGTTTTTGCACTCATAATGTACCTCTTTTCTCCGGCGAGATGTCTCTCCACCTTCTCAAGCCGGCATTTTTCTGCAATGCTGCTAACACTACTGCTGTATCAGCTGTATCACCATTATAACATTTTCCGAACCTTTTTGCTACCTTGTGAGTGCAAAGAAAGAGTTAATATTTCAAAAAATATCAACTCTTTCCCTGTTTTGTCTGTTTATTTATATTTTTCGTCCCATTAGGCAGAAAATTTTTGGGATCAATAACCAAATTCTTGTGCAAAATACAGTTTTCCACCTGTCTCATAGACAGCAATGCTGCAGGTCGTAAAATCGCCTGCCAGGATATTCGCTGCATGGGTGGGAGAAGCCATCCAGGCATCTACCACGCTCTGTGCGGAATCATATCCCTTCGCCAGGTTCTCACCCCACATCAGTTCACTGTTCACGGTATACCAGTCTCTGCCGTTCGGTCTGGTATGAGAGAATTTGGAAGCAGCTTCCTGTGCTCTTACCATGGCGCAGGACTCCAGTCCGTTGCTCCAGGTAAGCTCCGCAAGTCCATTCTCTGCTCTCTTCGCATTCACCAGTGCCAGTGCATCGGTTGCCATGGTGCGAAGTTCATTGGCCCGGGCGATCTCTGCTTCGCTCATGCCGGCTCTCTGTACAGATCCTGCCAGCGCCACCGCCTCTTCATCGAACCATACGGTTCCGTCACTGTCCGCCGGATCACGGCTGACAGAGGACAGATCTGCATTCCTGCCGCAGCCTGCCAGGCTAAGCATCATGATTACTGTCAGAATCAGACTCATCCATCTTTTTTTCATTTGTTTACCCTCTTTCATGAATTTTATGGTAAATATATGTCATTACTGTTCTTATTGCTTCTTCTTAAGGATAAGCCATGCTCCCAAACCTGTCAAGGATAAGGCAAAACCTAGATTCCATGTATCGGAAGCATCGCCGGTCTTAGGTCTCCTTGAAGCTCCCAGGACCGCTTTATCAGCTAACGGCGTAGGATCATCGGTGATACTTACAACTCTCTGACGTCTCGCGCCCAGTACCTGCGGTGTCTCCGGGCGGTCCGGAGTATCCGGTGCAGAGGGAGCCGGGGTAGTGCTGGGTGCAGGTGTGGTATCCGGTGACGGTGTAGTACTCGGAGCAGGTGTCGGAGTCGTCTCCGGTGTGGTACTGGGAGTCGGACTCGGAATCACCGTCGTCTCACAATATAGCTCAAACTGCATGCCAAAACCGTACCGGGTCATCTGATAACCATTATTGGCAAGTTCACCGTCAAAATGACTGGTGATCTTCGCCTCACCGGTGCTTAACAGAGAAGTTACCAATGTATCCGCGTAGGAACCATCTCTTCCGTTTTCCAGCATCCGGTCATACAGACCCTTGCCATCAAATGTATATACATTATGATATGCTGTATAATACAAAGCGTCTGCTACTGCAGGACAGCTCTCTAATACCGTAGTATCTGCCGTACCATTGGTCAGTATTGCGAACTCTTCTGCCGTAAGATCTGCCAGACGATAAACCTTGTTCCCTTCCTTACGGGAAGTGTTGTTGAACCAGTCTAAATAGTACTGTGCCAGATAAGTTTTTGTGATTTTCTCCGGTTCACTGTTCTCATCACCGTATCCTTTTTTCAAAAGGGCTGCTCCAACGACTGCATCCGTAACCTTTCCTTCCGTGATCCCAAGATCTCTCAGCGGAGCATTCAGGATTCTACGTGGCAGAGTACAGAACTCTCCGGTCTCTCCAATCTCATAACCTTCAAATCCATGGGAAAGAATCGTCACTTCCTCTCCCGCCTTTGGAGCCTTTGCCGAAATCGTACCGATCATAGCCGTCTTTGGACTGTAATGATAATTCTTGTTACTCTCATTTACAAGCTTCAAAGTATAATACAGGGTATCTCCGGGCTCTGCCGCATTCTCTCCCGTCACCGTATCGTTAAGATAGCCGATGGCATCGGACAGATTGATCTTCACATTGTCGGGTGCACCGCTGTGGATCATAATAGTGATCGTAGCATTGTCGTAGGTTACTCTTCCGGTACCGTCTTCCCTGTACTGTACCAGCGCCGGTGTGGTGGTAACGGTCACGCCTTCGGATGCGTAGTGGAATACTGCACCTTCAGCATTCTCCTCAAAAGTTACTGTTCCTGCGGAATAGCTGTAATAGTTTACTGCGGATACCCCGGGAATCTTGTAATCATATCCGTTATAGTTCGTCCAGGTTTCGGTCGGTGTGGTCACATACCATACTGTGGCAATGGTGACTTCCTTGCGAACACGACCAGCCTCGAGCAACTGCTCCATAAACTTATTCGTTACTGCTTCTCCGTACAGGATACCGTTGTTGACACCAATATATTGTTTTACATCTTCCAGTGACTTTCCACAGTTCTCCTTGTAATAGGAAGTGTCTTCACTGTCTCCGCTGTAATAAACATAATGCAACAGATCTGCCGGCTTGTCATTGGTATATCGTTTTGCATCGAAAGCGACAAAGCCGACACACTGCCACTCAGCTCCATTACTTCCGTTTACTGCTCCGTTTTTGTCTACTCCTGTATTGAATGCAGACAGCTGATAAAAGGTTGCCGCATCGTCCAGCGTCATCTTATGTCCGTTCAGCAGGGAAAAGTCACTGTTAGCAGGTTTGTAATTATTAGTGTCTACCCACCTGGTTGCTGACTGTCCGCCAAGCCATTTTGCCATTCTGCCTCCGGCTAAAATGACCGTATCAATGGCGGGATATTCCGGTTTGGCTTCTGCAATCGGAATCCCTTCTGTATTCTCCCTGATAACTGCTGCGCTATCATTTCCACCGGCTGCGGTCACAGTCTCAATATCATTTCCACTGGCTGTGCTCACGGTCTCGATGTCATTTCCACTTGCTGTGGTTACGGCTCCGTTAGCTGCCGGTAGTTCCTCTGCCTTTACCGTCAATCCGGTATTTGCCACGCTGCTGATCAGTAATGTCACTGCCAAAGCCTTTACCAGTCTGGTCCGTGCGAT
>ERZ1034710.407-NODE-407-length-13322-cov-10.654783_pt1 | contig 13322 bp, 6 predicted proteins | sample MGYA00520597_ERZ1034710 | MGnify/ENA primary metagenome ERZ1034710 (study PRJEB33766, sample SAMN09781714) | gut metagenome | biome: gut microbiome | host: Homo sapiens | place: Madagascar | study: EMG produced TPA metagenomics assembly of the PRJNA485056 data set... | reverse complement strand
AATTGAATTAAATTAAATTATCTAATTTTACTTAGAAGCTTGGACTGATGCATCAAGCTGTTGAAGTTGAGTCTGGAGATCTTCATCAGTAACTTCATTTGTTGCATTCTCAAAAGCCCAAGTAGCAAATGTAGCAGGAGCAGACCAGATGTTTCCAGGAAGGTTAGCTTGAGCTATACCATCAGCACTTTGATTTGCTAATGCACTGACTGCAGCATTGCCAGTGACTTTATCCATAGCACTGACCTTCTTGGATGAAGGAGCCTGTTGAGATTCATCGAAACGAGCAGATTGTACATCATCGCTGGTAAGATAGTTTGCAATTCCATGCAATACATTCAAACGATCAGAGTTTCCACTAGACTTAGAAGGATTGACACCATAAAGTTTAGTTCCAGCAAATGAACGTATATGTTTCTTTTCTCCATCTATTGTAGCATTAGGCAAAGTTGTAGTTTTAACTTTTGCATCAGTATAAGCTGATTTATTTCCTTCGCTATCATTAGATAATGCCCAAGCACCATTTACACAGAATGCTACGTTATTAACTCCAGGAGCATCTTGAGTATATACCAAAGCTGGACTCTTCATAATCTTCAACATCATCTTAGCGGCCTTCATACCTTTTTCAGAAGCAAAGTCTGAAGTGACCTTCTTGACTGCACCATCTCTAGTGTACTCAACCTTGAATGTTGCACCAAATGTTACCAAAGCACCGACAGTATAGAAGGCTTCCTTCAAATTGTAAGCAAACTTTTTGCCGTTATCCTCGCAATATTTCAACCAATCCTCAATATTATCGACGATGTTTCCAGCCTTGTTGTCATGTACGATGGCATCAATTCCAGGCAAGCTTGAATCATAATATGTGAAGTATCCATTTGAAGCTGTGTATGCATATCCGACTAAGTCGCCATTGAATGTTGCTGATGCATATGAAGTTTCAGACAAAGTTTTCTTCATTTGTTCTGCATATTCTTCAGGTACTGTTGCCAATGCACCAGCAGCAGCTAAAGGAGTGCTCTTATCACAAGAGAATGAATATAAATCAGGAGCTGTTTCTGCAGTCCAGTCAGCAACCTCGGAGTCGATTTTATCTTCTCCGTGAGCGGTGTAGGTCAATTCATATTTGCTATCAAGCTTTTGAGCCTTCAAATATTCATTGGCTTTTCCCATGACGAATGTCTTTTGATCTTCAGCACCGGACAAAACGAGTGTCTCCTTCTTTGCTGGTGTTGGGTCAGGCTTGGATGTATCAGTTGATCCACTGGTTTTAGATCCACAGCTTGCTAAGCTTCCCAAACTAACAAGGCACATTAATGTGCACAAAATTGAATTTTTCTTCATTTTGATTACCCTCCTTGGAATCTTTGATTGTGAAGAACGTTTGAAACTCGGTAAGAGGTTTCAAAGTGACTCTATTTTAACAAACAACTTTCAAATGTAAATTACTAAAAAGTGAAAAATAGCAACTTTTTTATCCTCCTAAAGGCAATTTATGCTTTAAAATTCTAAACTTAGGCAATAAAACTTTAAATAATAAGTTTTTTGGTTGTTTTTCAAATTTAAAGTAATTCTATAAACATTCACAAATTTTAAAATAAAACTCGGTATTTGGAAGGCTTTTCAGTTATTTTCACTAAAGTTTAAAAAAAAGGCCTAGCATTTAGGCCTTATTTTTAGTTAATTCTTTATTACTATATATCCGTAAGAACTAAGTCTGTTCTTGCTCTTGTCATAGTTATGCTCGATAACTACCTCGTCTATATCTTCATTTAAATCTATATAGCCTTTTCTTGTATTTAATAATACCTTATATGACTTCTTTTCATCTATATATCTTTTAATAATAAGTAAATCTTTACAGGTTTCTATCTTTATTCTACCAGTTATGAACTCTTCTAGTTGTTTTAAAGACAATATAGATTTATAGGTGTTTTGAAATTCTTTGTTTTTATTCAAAGAATTCCAATCTATAGGTGCTCTATTTAATGGATTGCTTCCACCTTCCATTCCTAGCTCATCTCCATAGTAAGACATGAACATTCCTGGATATGATACAGCTAATAAGGTTGCTAATAGTGTTTTATCTTCATTACCTTCAGCTAAGGTTTTGAATCTTGGTGTATCATGAGAGGAAATCAAATTGAACATAGATAAATCGTTGTTCCATGAATATCTAGCTAATAAATCTATCAATCTTTCTCTAGCTGTTCTGGCATTTATTATTTCATTTGCTATCAATTCTATAGCAATCTTTCTAAATTGATAATTCATGACTCCATCGAATTGATTTCCTTCAAGATAGTTTTCACTTGCCATCCAATCCTCTCCTATCATCAAAATAGATGGATTTATGGATCTTAATGTTTGATGTACATTGATCCAAAATACATGAGCTACTTCATCTGCCACATCAAATCTCCATCCATCTATGTTGTATTTAGATGTTATAGTGTTCAAAACTTTACAACCAAATTCTATTACTTTAGGGTTCTCAGTTCTTAATTTTGGCATGTATCCTGCACTTCCAAAAGTAAGATAATTCATTTTATTGAAATCTGGTTTTCCATCACAATAATAGAAATCGAAGTATTTCGATTCCTTTCCATTTTCCATAACATCCTGGAACATATTATTTTTATAAGAAGTATGATTAAATACACCATCTAAAACTATCGATATTCCATTAGAATGGATTCTATCGACTAACTTCTTAAAACCTTTTTCGCCACCAAGTCTATCGTCTATCTTCAAATAATCTTCTACATCATATCTATGGTTTGATGACGATTTGAATATAGGTGTTAAATAGATGGTTGTAATTCCTAAATCTTTGAGATATTGAAGATGATCTTCTATTCCTTTAAAGTCACCTCCAAAGAAGGAGTGGCTGTTTGGTGTGTTACCCACTTTTAGATTTACATCCTTCATACAAGGCTTCGAATAATCACCTATTGCGAATCTATCTGGGAAGATTTGAATAACAGCCCCTTTTTTCCTTGCTATGGAAGGAATTATTGTTTCCTCGCTATCGAATATATGACATATTTGGAAGAAATTATCTATAGGATCTTTATTTTCATTTAAAGTATGAAGCCCATCGCTGAAGAAATAGCCTTCTTTGTTGTCCTCAGTTAGTTTTACTTTAAAAGCATAGGTAAATCTTCTGTCATCCTTTAGCTTTAAAGTCGATTCAAATACTTGAATAGAATCATTTTCTAATTCTATCTTCATAGGCTCTGATTCTAGGAGTGGACTGTTATATTTTTTAGCTCCGTAAATAACTTTAGCTTCAGATAAATAGCCCTTTTTTGCTAGCAATCTTATAGAGACGCTTCCATCCTCATTAGTCCATCTAAAATTCTTACTTTGGTAATGAAAAATATTTAAATTTGCCATAACTTCCCCCCTAAGATATAAAAACCTTCTCGTATATCTTAGCAAGCAAATTACAAAAATTGGAAATAATGAGATTTTTCTAATTTATTCGATGCGTTTCAGACATCCTATTTTTTCTTAAAATCGATATATTAGTTTTTCTTTAATATAAAAAAGCAATGCCGAGGGGGATTGGCATTGCTTTTAGTTTTAATATACTTTCAAATAGAATCAACTATGCATTTAAAGAGTTACGGAAAGGTTCAGCTTTAGCACGAAGCTTAACGAACTCAGCTTCAATCTTCTCTTCACGCTCCAAAGCCTTATCCTTCTTAGCTTTTTCAGCTAATTCAGCCTGGTGTCTTTGCTCTTCAGTCATAGCATCTAACTTGGCTTTAGCTTTAGCATCAGCTTTGGCCTTCTTTTCTGCCTTCTTAGCATCAGCATAAGCTTTCTTTTCAGCGGCGGCTTTTGCCTTTTCAGCTTCTTTAGCTTCGTAAGCGGCTAACTCGTTCTCATAATTGAGACCTTTCTTTTCACAACGAGCTTTGAGTTCGTTGAGATCGTTTTCTCTAGACATTCTCTTGGATTCTTCTTCTTGAAGCTTCAAGGTCTCTTCGGCAGAAACATAGGTAATTCCCTTAGCTTCTGCAGCAGCTTTTTGATCGGCTACGATAGTTTCATGGTCGATCTTAGAGAACTTCTCGACATTCATGAAGAAGAAGAGTATAGCAATACATGCGTAGCAGATTGTTTCTCCACCGATGAATGTCCAAAGTGTAGCTTGTTGGACATTGCCCAAGTTTTCCGTGATTTTTTCACTATTATATCCGGCAGCAACAAGAACGGCGTTGATTATTCCATTGGCGATTCCAGTCATACCGGCCATGATGGCTCCGTAGACGGTCATGGTCAAACCATCAGTACGAATTCCATATAGAGCTTCTTCATGATCGAGCATATCAGCCATCAAAGCAAGTGAGATATACATAGCAGGAGTGCTTCCTAAAGCCTTGATGACGAATGATGTAGTTACAAGAGCGAAGTTTGAAGGATCGATGAAACCGATAGCTCCACCAATTACTGAAATAAAAGCACCGAATAAGATTGACTTGCCTTTTCCAATCTTGTTAGCCAAAGGCCATACGAGCAACATACCTACAGCAGTAGGAATAGCACCGATGATTGAAAGGGTTCCTTGGAAGGTTCCACCATTAGCGGCAGAGTAAACTCCGTCGATACTAAACCAAGACTGGCAGTAGTAAATCTGTGAGCAGTTCTTCAACATACCACCGAGTTGGTAGAGGAAGAAGAAACAGATGATAATCCACCAATATTTGTCTTTCAAGCATACTTTAGCTTGCTTGGAGAGAGGAACAGCTTTTTTCTGCTCGGCTCCATCGCCTTGTTGCAAGGAGAAGGACTCTTCAGTGATTCTTTCACGAGTGAAGTAGTACTCGATGATAGTTCCGATGAAGGTGATTACCATCAAAGCGATGACGAAGATTCTCCAATGGTCGTAAGAAGCTTGAGAATCAATTCCACCCTCCTTATCGACAAACAACAATCCCATGAAGAAAGGAAGAATCATGGAAGTCAATCCCATAGCTGCCAAAGCGGTAGCATTGGAGATTGTAGCCAACAAAGAACGATCAGTACTATTTCTTGTAGATAGAGTGACCAATGAACTATGTGGTGTGTAATAGAATGGATAAGCTACAGCAAACCAAAGGTTGTATCCGATGGCGAATACTACTAATGTAATAATTGAAGTAGGGGATTCTTCAGTATTAAAAGGTGTAGCTATGAACAAGACAATTAATGCGACGACAGACAAGACTGCGGAAAGCAAGAGAATAGGACGAGCTTTTCCTGCACGGGTCTTTGAGTGGTCCATCAAACGTCCGACGACAATGTTTCCTAAGACGACGAAGATGACTGAAATGATAGGAAGCCAAGTTAAGAAGTCCTTAGCCCAAACAGTCATGTTGAGAACATCTGTCATGTACTTATTCAAGTAGCCTGACAAGATAGAGTTAGAAAGAAGTGCCAAAGTAGGTCCTACAAAGTAACCGAGAGCTCCTTCAGGGAAGATCTTAGCTTTTGCAGACTTCACCTTGGTTGAAAGAAGAGGATTGTCGAAGAAGCTCTTCTTTGCTTTTTTTTCTTGAGACATAATGTCCCTCCTAAGATGATGTTTGCTTAGATTCAAAGTAAGCACTATCAATATAATAGGTAAGGGCTTTAGGTTTCTTAATTGTTGCCCAACTTGTATTTATTCTTGCTTAACTTGAAATCGATATCATTGCTTTTAGAAATTAAAACTTGTTAATTGGATTGATTATTATGTTTTTGAATTAAAAAGACCACCCTTTTTATTAGGGTGGTCCTTCTAATGTAATTGTTTTTTACTTTACTAAAGAAACAGTTCCATAAGCGGGAATTGTAGTACCAGCTTGTGTGAAGTTAATATCTTCATTGGTAAAGTTTTGAGCAAAGTAGTATGTCTTTACCTCTTCTCCATCATGAATATCCAATGAATAAGATATGACGTGATCGTTGTCGATTAGCTCGGCTTTGAAGTTTCCACCAGTCTCAGTATTGTAGAAATCTAGACACGAATAAGATGATCCGAGTTCTATAGCGTTTGTAGAACGATTCTTCAGTGCTTTTCTAAAGGCTGTAGAAATGTCTTTGTTATTCTTCAACAAATTCCAATCGATTTGATTTACCTTATCTGAAGAGTTGTAGGAGTTATGAGAGTAGTTAACTCCATTTGTGAATGGATCTTTGTAGTAGGTGTTAGGAACTAACAAATCCTTATCGGTGACTTTCTTGGATTTTCCAAAATCTTGTCCAATTTGGAAGAAGGCTGAGGATAATGATCCTAATAAGTTGTCGTTTGCCATGATTACTTCTTTATGGATGTCATTCTCAGTCATAGAGGAAGTTCTAGATAACTCGAAATGATCATAAAGAGTGAGGTTGTCGTGACATTCGACATAAGCGATTGAGGCTCCGATTCCATCAGTTGATTTACTGCTGTATGTAGGTCTTCCTGTCGATCCTGTCCAATAGGTTCCAGTCAATCCATAGTAAATCTTTTCTAACTTAGTTTGGTTGATAGCTTCGCCATCGGCATATCCTAAGGCTTGCTGAATGTAACCACGAACTGAAGTGTCGTCGTTCTTTCCAGGAAGAGCGTCACGATAGTCGTCGTTGAAGGCACCTACCCAATTATCACCTTCGGCATTGATGTTTCCTTGGGTACCCATATCATAGTGACGATATCCGTAATCTGGATCTCCACCAAACATGGACCAACCTTCTCCATAGACCAAGATGTTGGGATCGACTTTATCCAAGGCTTTTCTAATCTCGACCATGGTATTCATATCTAAGAGTCCCATCAAATCGAAACGGAAACCAGAAATGTGATAGTTCTTAGCCCAAGATACGACTGAATCCACGATGAATCTTCTCACCATTCCTCTTTGAGACGCGATATCTGCACCAGCTCCAGAAGAGTTCTTGCTTCTAAAGTAGTATCCGGGGAAGACATCTTCGAATGAAGTTCCATTGGATGAAGGCATATGGTTGTAGACGACATCCATTACAACTCCTAATCCGGCCTTGTTGTAATCTTCGACAAAGGAAGAAAATTCGTTGACTCTAGTCAATCCATTGTTAGGATCTGAAGAATATGAACCCTCGGGTGCATTGTATTGTTGAGGATCATAACCCCAGTTATAGATTCCGGCATATGATTTGTTTATGTAATCGGAATCGTTTAATTTTGTTTCGTCTACTGAAGAAAAGTCAAAGGCAGGCATAATTTGAACATGGGTCAATCCATTGTCTTTCAATTCTTTGACATAGTCAAATCCGGTCTTTGTTCCATCTGACAATGAAGTGCCTGATTCATGCAAGGCATTGAATTTTCCTCTGTTTGCTGCTGTTCCATTCCAAGAAGTGGAAGAGGAGAAGTCACGAGTGTGCATTTCCATAATAGTGACTCCAGCATAGTTATCTGTGGAAGGAGCCCATTTGTTTGTAGTCTCCGATGCAAATTCTTCATCACCTTCATGAATCTTATCGAAATCTACTACCATAGATCTCTTTCCGTTGGCGTTAGATGAATATGCATATGGATCAGCAACATCCTTGGTGACATCGCCATAGTTGTTGACATCGAATGTGTAATAATATCCGTGAAGATTTCCTACCAAACCTACTGAGAATACACCTTTCTCATCTTTCTTCATCGTATATTGAGTTAACTGTTTGGTTGTTGCATCTTTATAAAGATTTAACTTGATGTCAGTGGCGGAAGGAGACCATACTTTGAAAATGGTGTTTCCGTTTTGAATAGTCGCACCAAGTTTTTCCATGGTGTAATACTTCATATCGAAGTTACGAGATGAATAATATGGTTTAAAGTCTACTTCTGATAAGTCGGACATCAATTCAAGAGGATTGTAACAAAGAGAAATGACATACTTATAAGATAAATCCAAAGGTTTATCGATATTCAAGACTAATGTAATCTTATCTGAGGTGAATACACACTCATCATTTTTGAAATAAATCGAGCGTTTATATTTTCTTTCAGCTCCATTATTTCTAAAGATTCTTAACGTCAATCGTTTAGATTTTATAGCGGATGCATCAGGAAGTGTCTCTAATAAGTTCTTATTTGTCTTTGCGTTCAATTCTATTGTGTATGAAGTTGTTCCGTCAGAATTATTGACTTCTTTGTAGATGGCGCTTTCTACAGGAGTTACTGGGAAGTCGTTGATTGAATAATACACGCCTTTAGAATCATCAATCCATATACTTCTATGACCGTTTTCATCTACTTGAATCTTAGAAGGGTCTATTATTAAGTCACCCTTTTTATCTTTTTTATCACCTGATGCATCTCTAAAGACCAATCCGGTAAAAACATTGTCTTCAGTCAAGGTGAACGAAGACGAAGGTCTTCCGGTAACATCATCAGTCCAGGTGTTGAAGCATTCGTATTCTTGACCGAATGTCAAATAGACAGGAATGAACGGAATATCATCTCCGGTCCTTTCAAATGTCACGTTATCAGCTGATGATACTGGGAATAAAGATCCAGGAAGCGAAGGATCATCCGACCATCCCCATACATAGTTTCTATCGGTCCTTTCACCATCATAGGCTAAATAGATGTTTAAATCAGAAGGCTCGGTTTCAGTAGCAGTACTCTTGGGAGTAGAACTTGCGGCTTCTTTTTTTCTTCCTTCAATTGGAACAGCACCATTACAAGAAGCTAATCCCAATGACAATGTGACTAAACTCAACAATGTTAATTGATATGTCTTTTTCATAATTGTTTGTTTAACTCCTTATTTACTTGTGGTTGTTCCGACATGTTGGTTGAACTCTTCTACTGAGTAGAAAGCACTTAATGTATTTCCACTTTCTGAACTCCAATTTGCTACTAAGAACAAGTTGTAATGACCAGTTGAATCAGCAACTAACTTTGTCTTATCTATTTCGACTTCAGTATCATTTGCATCGCCGTTTGCTTGTCTAGGCTTGTATCCTGTGAAGATATCGTCTTTACCGGTTAGAGTAAATTCATTGGCCACTGTTCTGTCATAGTCACTAAATCCAGAATAAGTCTTTCCGAACTTGAAGTATGCATGAGCAAACTTATATGTCTCTATTCCTGTAACACTAGCTAATGTTTTGTTGTTCAAAGCATAGTTTTCACCACCGACTCCTCCCCAAGAGTAGATGTTGGTTCTACTATTTGCCCAACCTTGGTTATAATTGCTCAAATCAGCTGTAAAGTAGACATTGAAGTCTTGTGGATTTGTTTCATCTGCGGGTGTTGGAGTTGTAGATACTACAGGAGTCAAGAATGTCACAGCATCATCGGAGTTATCGAATGCTTTGACTGCTCCATTTGAATTTTCTGCTATGTAGATGTTGTAGTTTCCATTCTCATCAGCTTGGATAGTAGTCAAATCTACGCTTCCACTTTGGGTTGTAGCGGCTTTATCTCTTAGCAAACAACCAGTGAATACATTGGTTTGCTTTAATTTCAAAGTGGCTTCAGTAGTAAATTCCCAATCTGTGTATCTCTTATATTTGAATCCATATTCAAGATAGACGGCATTGAATTCATACTCACCAAATTTCTTGGTGGTGCTGGCACTCAATCCTGTATTTCCCGGTCCACCCCATAACCATAATGAGTCTTTACCTGTCGAATAATAATAGATATTGTAGTTTGACGGTTCTGTTGTAGCATTCTTAGGCCAAACTGCAGGTGTGCTGGATGTCAAGAACTCATTCAATCCTTCGATAGAATCGAAAGCTCCAGTCTCGCCATCTTCTTTTTCACCAATGTAGATATTTGTTTTACCTTCAGATTTAGGTGTGGGCAAATCGATATCATCAGCATTAGCTGAAGTTCCATCATCATTCTTGACTTTGGTTCCGGTAAATGCGGAATCTCTCGTCACTTTGAAATGGGATGTTGTATCTGTATCGCTCCAGCTTCCATAACAATAATAGTATGTGTTGAAGTTGAGATATAGAGCAGAGAATGTATATCCACTTTCTGCACCATCCAAAGTTAAACCTGTGGCAGTGAATTTTAATCCACAAGAACCAGGTCCACCCCAAAGCCAGAACATTGTTCTTTTAGCTTTAGAATTAGCACATGTATAGTAGATATTGTAGTCACCTGGATCTGTGACTTCATCTTGTGCCCAAACTGGAACTATTTCATCGTCATAGATAGGATCATCAGGATCTATAGGAGTAGTATCCTTTGGAACTTCTGTTGTGGCTGGTCCATCAACAAAGTCTCTATCTTTCGATGGTGTGGTAGGATTTGTAGGTTGTCCACCAGTATCCGGTTTGTCTGGCTTGTCAGATGGTGTTGACGGTTTACCAGAATCTGTCTGATTAGGTTGAGTCACAGTTGTCCTTGGTGTTTTCTTGCAGCTTTCAAGTCCCAAGGAAATTAACAAAAGGCCTGAAAGCAAAAGCAGAGATTTCTTTTTCATTTTAATACCTCGTAATTTTTATTATAATTCAAGAAAGAAAAAGAACTGTAAAGGCTTTCACATATTTAGATTTTAAATGAAATTCAACGGGCCTAAAATTAGTAAAAATCAAAATATAAAGTTTTATGAAATGCCTGCATTTCCTATCTTTACAATTTTCTTTCATAATTTTATATAAAAAGCTCAGGGTTGTCCTGAGCTTTCTTACCGAGTTTCAACTACTTATTAGGCGTTAGCTTTCTTAGCTTCAGCTTCTTTCTTCAACTGCTTATTTAACTTTTTCTTCTCTCTTCCAGCCTTGAAGTATTGATGCAATCCTTTGTGGAAATGTCCGTTGAACATCATCAAGAGACCTTGAAGTTGATCCCATGAGATGGCACCATTTGTCATTCTAGACAAGACTTTGACGGTCTGGTTAGATACACCCATGATCAAGGTATCAGCCATCTTTTCGTTTCCGAACTTTCTGAACATCTTGGTCAAACCGGAGATTACATGAGCGAAGAATCTTCCAGTCCAGCCCTTTGCATATCTGAGGTCAGACATAGTAGTGTTTGAGGTGATTTCGATTCTTGTCTTTCTCTTGTTCAACCAAGTGAAGGTGTGAGGAGGAATAGGTCTTCCCAACAACTTCTCAAATTCAGCATCGGGAACATTTGTTACATCGCCAGTGAAATAGTGAGGAAGCTCTTCTTGTGTATAAGGAAGAGGTGCATTTGTTCCTTCGACATGGAATGAGGTGGTCAATTGCATGTCGACACTTGAAGAACCTATTGAAATTTCATAGTCTCCAGTTTCGACTTCCCATTTGTTTGTCTTGATGTTGAAGTAACGGAATGACTTATCATCGAAAGGAATGAAGACTTCTTTTTCTTCTCCAGGAAGCAAGTTGGTCTTAACAAATCCTTTGAGTTCACGTACAGGACGAACGATTCCAGAGTTAGAAAGTCCGATGTAGAGTTGGCTGACTTCCTTACCTTCTCTATCACCGACATTCTTTACCTTGAAGGTGACACCCTTCTCGTCAACTTTGATATCAGAGTATTCGAACTTTGTGTAGGAGAGACCAAATCCGAAAGGATAGCAGACTTTGATATTTCTTGTGAGATAGTAACGATATCCGACAAACAATCCTTCCCTATATTCAGAAGTCACATCCTTTCCAGGATAGTAGTTGAATGAAGGCACATCCTTGTATTGGCAAGGGAAGCTCTCAGACAATTTTCCAGAAGGATTTACTTTTCCGGTAATGATATCGACAATGGATTTTGCTCCGGATTGTCCACAAAGTGATCCATAGATGATAGCGTCGCTGTTGTCACGAATGGCACCTAATTCTACAGCACATCCACAGGAGAGAATGGTGACGATCTTCTTTCCAGTAGCTCTTAAAGCCTTGATCAAATCGATTTGGTTTTGAGGGATGACATAGGTGGTTCTATCCATACCTTCGACTTCAGAAAATTCATCCAATCCTAAGTAGAGAAGGACTACATCAGACTTTGCAGCCAAAGCCAATGCTTTCTTTACTAATCCCTTCTTGGTCTTTCTTCCAAATCTCTTGAAACCTTCCTCGTATCCGATGAAGTTCAAGCTTGAAGCTTTGATGGCTTCAAGACCTGAAACGATTTCAGAAGGATTGATGATGGAAGAACCTGCACCTTGGTAACGAGGATTCTCAGCAAAATCACCTATAACTGCAACTTTGACATCATTGTTCAAAGGAAGTATGTTTCCTTCATTTCTGAGCAAGACTACGGATTCATCCATAGCTTCCTTAGCGATATCTGCATCTTTCTTGAAATCGACAGGTTGATCTTTGTCATAGGAAGTCTTGGTCTTGAAGACTAAATCCAAAAGGTAGTCGACATTTTGATCGAGGATGGATTCATCCAATTTTCCGTCTTTGATGGCTTTGGCGATTTCTCTATTGGTCTCACCGACAGTGGTAGGCATTTCGAGTGAGTTCATACACTTCAAACCTTCGACTCTGTCGTTGTTTCCACCCCAGTCAGTCACTACAACACCGTCAAAATTCCATTCATCTCTCAAGATATCCATTTCGAGATGCTTGTTTTCGTTTGCAAAGTATCCATTTAAGGAGTTATAGGCGGACATGATGCAAAGTGCTTGTCCTTCCTTGACTGCGATTTCGAAGTTGGTGAGGTAGAGCTCACGGAGTGTTCTCTCATCCACGACTGAATCCATGGACTCTCTCTTCAATTCTTGGGAGTTGGTGGCAAAGTGCTTTACACATGCAGCGATTCCGTTGGATTGGATACCTCTGATGTATCCAGCATCGATCTTACCAGCGAGGTAAGGATCTTCGGAAGAATACTCAAAGTTTCTTCCACAAAGTGGGTTTCTCTTGGTGTTGCATCCAGGTCCTAACAAGACAGAGACCCTTTTAGCCTTGGCTTCTGCACCGATTGCAGCTCCGACTTTTTCGGAAATTTCTGGATTCCAAGAATTTGTGACTGCTGCGACTGAAGGAAAGCAGGTAGCCTTCAAAGACTCATTCAATCCCAACTGGTCTGACTCACCAGCTTGTTTTCTAAGTCCGCTAGGGCCATCAGATAACCAAATCGAAGGAATTCCAAGTTCGGGAATATCCATAGTTTCCCAAACTGTCTTTCCTGACATCATTGAAGCTTTCTGCTCAACTGTCATTTTCTTAATCAAATCTTCATGTTTCATTTCAATATCCTCTCTATAAAAGGGTGAAATCCTTTACTTGTGACGTATATAGCATAATATTGTTTTATTGAAAGCACTTTTACAAAGCCTTACATTTCTTAATTTATTTCCTAAACTTAGATAAAAAAATCAAATCGGATAAAAAAAGGGGCTGTTACGAAATCAACTCTTCGGAAACAGCATCTACTAGAAGCA
>ERZ1034710.405-NODE-405-length-13383-cov-3.414916_pt1 | contig 13383 bp, 10 predicted proteins | sample MGYA00520597_ERZ1034710 | MGnify/ENA primary metagenome ERZ1034710 (study PRJEB33766, sample SAMN09781714) | gut metagenome | biome: gut microbiome | host: Homo sapiens | place: Madagascar | study: EMG produced TPA metagenomics assembly of the PRJNA485056 data set... | reverse complement strand
AAGGGGCACACGGAGCTCTATCGCGGTGCCGAATACGTGGTGGACTTTCTCCCCAAGGTCAAGATCGAAGCGGCTGTTCCCGACGATCTGCTTGAACAGTGCCTCGAAGCGATTCAAAAGAGTGCCCGCACCGGCAAGATCGGTGACGGCAAGATCTTCGTCTTTGATATCGAACAGGCCATCCGCATTCGCACAGGTGAAACGGGCGACGCAGCCGTGTAACGAGGCTGAGAAACGTCACAAGAAAAAGCCCCGTCGGAGAAAATCCTTCGGGGCTTTTTTCAGCCTGACGCAGCGCGCTGCGCCAGGTTTCAGATCAAATGCCGATTACTGAACGGTACGGGTGCCGATCACTTCGATCACGGCGCGACGGTTCGGGGCGAGGCACTTGATGAGGTCCTGCATGTTGCGGATCTGGCTGCCGGCTGCGGGCTTCGGGCAGTTCACGACAGGATCGGCGGCACCGCGGCCTTCGGTCTGGATCAGACTGCCGTCAACGCCCTTTTCGGTCAGATAGGTCTTCACGGCGTCGGCACGACGTTCGGAAAGCTTCTGGTTATAGGCATCCTTACCGAGACGGTCGGCGTAGCCGGTCGTGAGGATCACTTCAACGTCCATGCCGGCCATGCGGCTCACGAGCTGATCAAGCATGTTGGTGCCGTCGGCGGAGAGCTTGGCGCTGTCGAAGGCAAAGAGCGTATCGGCAGCGAGCGTCACCTTGGCAACGCGCGGTTCTTCAGCCGGGGCAGCCTTCGTGCAGGCGGCGGCAGACAGGATGTCCTTGTCGCACTGGCAGCCGAAGCCTTCCGGACCGCCCTGTTCGGCAAGAGCGGGCGTCCAGAAGCTGGTGCGCCAGCAAAGGCCGGTGGAGTTCGTCACAACCTTGTTCTGGGAGTCCAGCACGTAGGGAACGACGGTGTCGGAAGCCATTGCGCTACCGGCAGTGGCCATCAACACAGCGGCTGCGAGGCCGCAGAGCTTGATCGAAGTCTTCATATTTCTGCTTCCTTTTTCTTGGTATGTAAAGACGGGCACTGCACTTTGCTTTGGTGTGTCCCGCATCAGCCGGCTGGAAAAACCGGCGCGGTTGGGGGTTAAAAACCCAATTCCTCTCGCGGCACACTCGTCCGATAGACGAGTACGCCAACGCTCCGTTCGAAAAGGACGGCACTTTGCCTGTATTCTGCCGCAACTTTGAACAAAAGGAGAAGCCCGAAGCGGGTTTATTTTCGAAAACCCCGATTTTTGTCACAAAAAAAATTTCTCCGGCTCTGAAAAATCTCGACGTTCGTCCGAAGATGTACTTTTTCAAAATTGGGCCATTTTGAGGCCTTGGCAGGCATGTTGGTATTTTCAGGGGAGAATTCGTCTTCTCGACAATTGCAAAATACGCGTTTTTTGAGGCTTGCAACGGTAAAATGCTTGACGTTGTGCCGCTGTCGCAAAAAGTCTTTTGTGAAGAAGGCTGCGGGCGGCAGAAAATTCGATTTGAACGTCTGTCCGGCTTTGCTGTTCGGACGGACGTTTTGTGTGTTTAGGAAGCTATGGATACGACTGAAGACAACAAGCCCGATCTCGAGGCCGGCGCCGAAGGCGAAGCCAACGGCATGCCGATTTCCTATTCTTTGGAGACTCTGCCGGTTTCGCTTGAAACCGAAATGAAGCGCTCGTACCTCGACTACGCCATGAGCGTGATCGTGGGGCGCGCTCTGCCCGACGTGCGCGACGGCTTCAAGCCCGTGCACCGCCGCGTGCTTTTTTCGATGCACGAACTCGGAAACGACTTTTCGCACGCCACCAAAAAGTGCGCCCGCATCGTGGGCGACGTGATCGGTAAGTACCACCCGCACGGCGACCAGGCCGTCTATCAGACGCTCGTGCGTCTGGCGCAGGACTTTTCGATGCGCTATCCGTTGGTTTGGGGGCAGGGCAACTTCGGTTCGATCGACGGCGACGGGGCGGCCGCCATGCGTTACACGGAATGCCGCCTGGCGCGCATTGCCGATGCGATGCTCGACGACCTAGAGGAAGACACGGTCGACTTCGTGCCCAACTTCGACAATTCCGAAAAGGAACCTTCGGTGCTGCCCGCGCGGCTGCCCAACTTGCTCGTAAACGGCTCGGCCGGTATTGCCGTCGGCATGGCAACGAACATTCCGCCGCACAACCTGCGCGAAACGGTGGATGCGTGCCGCCATCTGCTGCATCATCCCGACGCATCGATCGACGAACTCATTGCACGCATGCCGGCGCCCGACTTCCCCACCGGTGCCGTCATCTACGGTCTCAAGGGCGTGCACGAGGGCTACCGTACCGGCCGCGGCCGCGTGGTGATGCGCGCGCACACCCACTTCGAAGAAACGAAGTCGGGCCGCCAGATGCTTGTCGTCGACGACATTCCGTATCAGGTCAACAAGAAGGTGCTGGTCGAATCGATTGCGCGGCTTATGCGCGACAAGAAGATCGAGGGCATCAGCGAGCTGCGCGATGAGTCGAGCAAGACCGTGCGCATCGTGATGGAGCTTAAAACCGGCACCTTCGGTGAAGTCGTGCGCAACAACCTCTTCAAGCTCACGCAGCTGCAGTGGACGTTCGGCATCAACATGGTGGCGCTGGTCGACGGCCGCCCGAAGGTGCTCAACCTGCGCGAAATCATCGAGGCGTTCCTGCGCCACCGTCGTGAAGTGATCAACCGCCGCACGATCTTCCGCCTCAACAAGAACCGCATGCGCGGACATATTCTGGAAGGTCAGGCCGTGGCGCTTTCCAACCTTGACGAATTCCTGAAAATCATCCGCAATGCGCCCAATCCTCCGATTGCCCGCGAGCAGCTCATGGCGCGCGGTTGGAAGTCCGATCTGGTTTCCGGTCTTTTGAATGCCGCTTTCAATCCGCAGGACTACCGTCCGCAGGAAATCGAGGCATGCTACGGTCTGCACGCCGACGGGCTTTATTACCTCAGTGCGATTCAGGCCGACAAGATTCTGCAGATGGCCCTGCAGAAGCTCACCGGACTCGAGCAGGACAAGATCAACGAAGAGTACCGCGAAGCCAACGCGCAGATCACGGATCTTCTCGACATCCTTGCCCGCCCCGAACGTGTCGTGCAGATCATGGATGAAGAACTGGCCGAATTGAAGGACAAGTTCGGTGACGAACGTCGCTCGGAAATCGATCCGTCGGGTGATCCCAACTTCAATCCGCTTGACTTCGTGCCTGAAGAGACGATGGTGGTGACGCTTTCGCGCGAAGGCTACATCAAGCGCCAGTCGCTTGCCGAATACCGCAGTCAGCGCCGCGGCGGCCACGGCAAGACCGCCGCCAAACTCAAGGAAGGCGACGAAATCGACCGCATCATTACCGCGAGCAGTCACGATCGTGCGCTGTGCTTCAGCAACTTCGGGCGCGTGTATGCGCTTCCGATCTACCAGATCCCCGAAGGTTCGCGCACGAGCAAGGGCAAGGCGATCGTCAATCTTGTGAACTTGGCCGAAGGCGAATCGATCGTGACGATCCTGCCGGTGAGCGAATTCGACGAATCGCACTACGTGTTCCTGGCGACTGTCAACGGCGTCATGAAGAAGACGTCGCTTAAGGAATACGCCGTTATTCTGCGCACGGGCAAGGCCGCCATTACGCTTGACGACAACGACAGCATTCTGTCGGCCGTCATCACCGACGGTACGCAGGACATCATGGTCTTCGGCAGCAACGGCAAGGCGCTGCGCTTTGATGAAAACGAAGTGCGCGCGATGGGCCGTACCGCCCGCGGCGTCATGACGATGAAGCTGCCCGAAGGGCACAAGTGCATCAGCATGTTTGCCGTGCACGCCGACACCGCTATGGATGTGCTTACGGTTTGCGCCAACGGCTACGGCAAGCGTACGCCTCTGGCGGACTATCCCAAGCACGGACGCCGCAGCCAGGGTCAGATCGCCATCGCCACGAGCGAGCGCAACGGCGAACTCGTTTCCGCGACCTTGGTGAACGTCGACGATACGGTGCTTGTGCTCACCAACAGCGGCCGCATGATCCGCACGACGGTCGAGTCGATCCGTCAGTCGGGCCGTGCCACGCAGGGCGTCAAGCTCATTGAGGCGCTTGATGAAGTCGTGGTCAGCGTCACGCGCGTTGCCAATGAAGATGCCGAAGACGTTTCGACCGACGCCGAAACGCACGGCACGCCCGCACAGGCGGCCGACACGAACGCGGACTCAGGCGAATTACCTGTACCGCAGACCGGCGACGGCGAGCAAAATAACTAAATGTGCAAGCGTTTCTTGAGTTCCGGCGCTGCCGGAGCTCAAGGAGCTGCGCAAGCGCAACCGTGCGGGCGTTTCTCGGGACGTTCGCACGACATGAAAAATTCAACGCTCATCTGGGCGGCTTTTCGGGAGCAGTAAAAAACATGAGTCGCGTCTACAACTTTTCGGCCGGTCCGGGTGTGCTGCCGCTGTCCGTTCTTGAAGAGGTTGCCAAGCAGTTTGTCGACTATCACGGCTGCGGCATGAGTTTGGTGGAGATGAGCCACCGAGGGCCGATTTTTTCGCAGATCATCCGCGAGACGCGCGATTTGCTGCGTGAACTTTTGAATGTGCCCGAAACGCACGATATTCTGCTGCTGCAGGGCGGCGGCCACACTCAGTTTGCGATGGTGCCTTTGAACCTTCTTGGCGCCGCAGCGGAAGCCTCCTATATCGTTAACGGCGTTTGGTCGAAAAAGGCGGCGGCCGAAGCAGGCAAATTCTGCCGCGTAAGCGTCATCGGCACGCCTTCGCGTGCGCAGGTCCCGCACCCCGACAGCATCAATGTTCCCAACGATGCGGCCTATCTCTACTACTGCATGAACGAGACCGTCAACGGGATGGAATTCAACTACATCCCGCAGTGCCCGGAGTGCGTGCCGCTTGTGAGCGACGTCTCAAGCGACTTCCTTTCGCGGCCCATCGACTTCAATCGTCATGCGCTTGTTTTTGCAGGCGCGCAGAAAAATTTCGGTCCGGCGGGACTCACGGTCGTCATCGTGCGCAAGGATCTGTTGGGATTGGCAGGCGACACCTGCCCCACGATGCTCAACTATGAAGTGCACAGCCAGGCGGGCAGCATGTACAACACGCCGCCCACGCTGGCCATCTGGGTGGCCAATCTCGTGTGCAAGTGGTTGATCAGCGAAGGCGGCGTCGATGTGATGAACGAACGCGCCAAGGTGCGATCCAAGCTCGTCTACGACGCAATCGACCGCAGCGAGGGTTTCTACAGCAATCTCATCCCGATCAACGCCCGTTCGCGCATGAACGTGGTCTTTAACTTGCGCGAAGAGGCGCTCACAGATCTGTTTGTGAAGGAAGCCGCCGGCGTCGGACTCGTCAACCTCAAGGGGCATCGTCTGGTGGGCGGTTTGCGTGCGTCACTCTACAACGCCATGCCGATCGAAGGTGCGCAGAAGCTTGCCGACTTCATGAACGATTTTGCGGCTCGCCACTGCTGAGAATTTCTCGCGCGGCAGATGAAAACAAAATAATCAGGGAGAAAAGAAATGAGCGACGAAACGATCGCGGCAGCGAGCATTGATGAGCTGCGCAGCGTCATCGACGCGACCGATGCCGAACTCTTTACGCTTCTGGAAAAACGCGCAAGGCTCGCGCGCTCCATCGGCAAACTCAAGGCAGGGGGAGCGGTCTATAAGCCCGAGCGCGAGCGCGAGATTTTCGAGCGCACAGTAGCTCGCGCCAAGGCCAATGAAACACTTTTTACCGAAGAAGCGATCCGCAGCATCTGTCGAGAAATCATTTCGGCGTGTCGGGCGGTGGAGTCGTTGCCTCGCGTGGCGTTTTTGGGGCCCCTGGGAACTTTCACCGAAGAAGCGGTGGTGCGCCAGTTCGGTTCGAGCTTTGAGGCGCTGCCGTGCGCGAGCCTTGACGAAGTGTTTCATGAGGCTGCCAGCGGAACGGCCGATTTTGCCGTCGTTCCGGTGGAAAACAGCACCGAGGGCATTGTGACGCGCACCGCAGACCTTCTGTTGACGACGCCTTTGAAGGTCATCGGCGAAGTCAATGTGGCCGTGCACCACAATCTGATGAATCTTTCGGGCAAGCGCGAGGATATTGAGGAAGTCCACGCACACCCGCAAGCGCTGGCGCAGTGCCGTCAGTGGCTGATGACGCATCTGCCGCAGGCGCGTCTGGTGCCTTCAAGTTCCAACGCGCAGGCTGCCAAGGAGGCCGCTGCCGAACCCAAGGTGGCGGCATTGGCCGCGGAACGCGCCGCAGCGCTCTACAAGCTTCACATTGCCGCGCACGCCGTCGAGGACGATCCCCGCAACTGCACGCGCTTTTTGGTGATGGGAAAGGAAGCGAGCGGAAAGGCAAAAAACGTGCTCCATAAGACGAGCCTCATCTTTTCCGTGCCCAACCGCGCGGGAGCGCTTCTCGATGCGCTTGCGCCCTTTGCCAAGTACAAGGTTTCGATGGTGCGCCTGGAAAGCAGACCTGCTCGCAACGGTGCCTGGGACTACAACTTCTATGTCGACATCGACGGGCACATTGAAGACGAACCGATTGCCAAGGCAATATCCGAGCTCGAGCAGATCGCGCTTTATCTGAAGATTCTCGGCTCCTATACGGCCGCGTACTAGAGAAAAAGGCAAATAAGGGAGACAGGAATGCAGGGTTTTATCGCTAGAAAATCGCTTGAAACGATCAGCCCCTATGTGGCCGGCAAACCGATTGAGGAAACGGCGCGCGAATACGGGCTGGATCCCGCACGCATCGTCAAGCTCGCCAGCAACGAAAATCCGCTCGGCATGTCGCCGGCGGCCAAGCAAGCGGCTTTGGAGGCGCTCGCCGACGGTACGCGTTATCCGGACGGCGCCGCTCGGACGGTGCGCGAAGCGGCCGCAAATTTTGCGGGCGTTTCAGCCGATCAGGTGATTGTCGGAAACGGTTCGGATGAGCTCTTGGGCCTGATTGCCCGCACGGTGCTCGCCGAAGGGGATCGCTGCGTCTATTCGCAGTACTCGTTTTCGGTCTATGAATTGAGCGCGCGCGAGTGCGGCGCCGAATGCGTGGAAGTGCCGACCAAGGATTTTCAGGTCGACCTTGACGGGATGCTTGAGGCGATCAATGTCGACACGCGTCTTGTCTATATCACCAACCCCAACAATCCGACGGGATTGCCGCTTGAGCCGGCGGCGCTGTTGAAGTTCATCGAACGCGTGCCCGACAAATGCGTCGTGGTGCTTGACGAAGCCTATACGGACTTCATGGATCCGGCGCTGCGCACGGATAGCTTCGAGTGGGTAAAGCGCTTCCCGAATCTGATGGTGACGCGTACGTTCTCCAAGGCCTACGGTTTGGCGGGACTGCGAGCGGGGTTCGGTGTGGCCGACGCTGAACTCATTGCGATGATGAACCGAATTCGCCCGCCTTTCAACATGAATGCGGCGGCGCAGGCGGCGGCTGTGGCGGCTTTGGCCGATCAGGAGTTCCTGCGCACGGTGGTTGAAACGAATGAGCGCGAGCGGGCACGCTTGGCCGCGTACTTTGATGCGCTCGGACTGAAGCATCTGCCGAGTCAGGCAAACTTCATCATGGTGCACGTCGGTCCCAACGCCGCTGCCGTTAATACGGCCATGCTCAAGAAGGGAGTGATTCTGCGGCCGTTGAAGAGCTACGGACTGCCCGAGTACATCCGCATTTCGGTCGGATCGCCCGCCGAAAACGATATTTTCATGAAGGCATTCAAGGAAGCGCTTTCGCAGAATTGAACGCCGCAAGCGAGCACAAAAAGGAATCAGCACAATGCGTTTGGCATTGATCGGCACCGGTTTGATCGGTGCCTCGGCCGCCTGGGCCATGAAGCAAAAGGGCGTCGTCGACACGGTGGCGGCATTCGATTTGTCGCCTGAGAGCACGCGCAAGGCCCTGCAGATGGGGATTGCCGACGAAGCGTGCGCGACGCTTGAGGCATGCGTGCAGGGCGCGGACTGCGTGATGGTTGCCGTGCCGGTTCTTGCAATCGAAAAGGTGATGGCTCAGTGTGAGCCTTTCCTGGGAGAAGAGACGCTTGTGACCGATGTGGGCTCCGTACGCGGCGCCGTGATTGAGGGTGCACGCAGAGCGCTTAAAGGGAAATTCGCAAATTACGCGCCCGTACATCCGATTGCAGGCGGAGAAATGCCGGGCGTCGACTATGCCCGAAGCGATCTTTTTGCGGGTGCCAAGGCGATTTCTACGCCCGCCGAGGGCATGCACGAGCACGCCGTGCAGTTTTGGGAGCAAGCTTGGAAGGCGATCGGCTGCGAACTGCTGCGCATGACGCCCGCCGAGCACGACGCCGTGTTTGCGTCGGTGTCGCATCTGCCGCATCTGCTTTCCTACGCGATGGTCGACTCGATTCTCAACACCGGCAGCGCCGAGCGCAAGCTTTCGCTCGCGGGCGCAGGATTCCGCGACTTCACCCGCATTGCGGCGTCAAGCCCCGAAATGTGGGTCGACATTTTCCGTGCCAACAAGGAGGCTGTCCTTGAGGCGCTCGACTATTTCGAGCAGGATCTGAAGCTATTGCGCACGGCCATCGAAAACGACGAACAGGATGTGGTGCGCTCGCTTTTTGCGCGCGCCGCACAGGCGCGCCGTCGTATTGCTCCCAATCTGCCCAAGAAGCGCAGCTGAGGACGACACATGCCGCAGACAGCCGAACGCAAACTTCAGTCGCTTACGTTGAGGCCCGTTGCACGAGCCTCGGGCGTCGTAGCGCTTCCCGGAAGCAAGTCGATATCCAACCGCGCTCTTTTTCTTGCCGCAATGGCCGAAGGCGAGACGACGCTGACGGGTTTGCTGCGCGCCGACGACACCGAACGCATGCTTGAGTCGCTGCAAAAGCTCGGCATCGGAGTTGCTTTCATAAGCGGCACCGATGTGCGCGTGACGGGGTGCGCGGGAAAAGTGCCCGTCAAGGATGCCGATTTGTTCATCGGCAACGCCGGCACGGCAGCTAGAACGCTGACGGCGCTTCTTGCCTTTGCCGGCGGCCGCTATCGCCTCGACGGCGTGGCCCGCATGCGCGAGCGTCCCATTGCGGATCTGCTCAAAGCGCTTCGCAGCATGGGCGCCGCCATTGAGTGTGAAGCAAACGAAGGCTTCTTGCCGCTGCGTTTTTCGCCGGCCGTACGGACTGCCGATCGGGTGAGCGTGCGCGGCAGCGTCTCAAGCCAATACCTGACGGCGCTTTTGATGCTTGCTCCGACCGTAGCGGGAGACGAGGGACTGTTCATCGATATCGAAGGCGAGCTCATCAGTCGCCCCTATGTCGAAATGACCGTGCGCATGATGGCCGATTTCGGCGTTTGCGTGCAGGAAACGTCTACGGGTTTTTGGGTGCCGCAGGCCGTGTATCGGGCGCAATCGAGCTATCGGGTGGAGGCCGATGCCTCCGGCGCGAGCTATTTCCTTGCGCTCGGGGCGCTCACGGGCGGTCCCGTCACGGTCACCGGCGTGGGCGAAGGCTCTATTCAGGGCGACATCGCATTTGCCGATGCCTTGCGCATGATGGGCGCCGAGGTTGTCAAGACGACCGATTCGATCACGGTTTCGCGTAAAGCCGATGTGCCTTTGAAGGGCATTGAACTCGACTGCACGGCCATTCCCGATGCGGCCATGACGTTTGTGCCGATGGCGCTGATGACGGAAGGTCCCGTTAAGCTTTCGGGCATTGCAAGTTGGCGCGTCAAGGAAACCGACCGTTTGGCGGCGATGGCGCGCGAAATGCGTAAGTTCGGTGCAATCGTGGAGGAAGGAGCCGACCGGATTTCGGTGCAAAAGCCTGCTTCGGGGAACCTTGCGGGGGCTTGCGTCGATACCTATGACGACCACCGCATGGCGATGAGTTTGTCGCTGGCAGCTTGTGCCGGCGTGCCTGTCACGATCAACGACCCGGGATGCACCGCCAAGACCTACCCGACGTTTTTTGAAGAGTTCACGCGCCTGACGCAGGTCAAGTAAGCTCAAATTTTTCAGAAGCCGACGCTGTGTCGGCTCTTTAGAATTCCGAATCTTGCGCAACAAACAAAAGGTTGACTGAAAGTGACTGATGCGAATTCGATTCCGGTGATTGCCATCGACGGACCGAGCTCGAGCGGCAAAGGCACTGTCGCAGCGGCTCTGGCCGCAAAGCTGGGCTTTCATTATCTCGACAGCGGCGCTTTGTATCGACTCACCGCTCTGTCGGTTCTCAAGGCCGGTGCCGATCCCGACGATGAAGCGGCGTGCGAAGCGATTGCCCGTGCGATGAAGCCCGTTTTTAAGGAAGGAAAGATCTTTCTGCAGGACGAGGACGTCACTTCCGCCATCCGTGCTGAGGCAGTGGGCCTAACGGCAAGCCGCGTGGCTGCGCTGCCGGCCGTTCGTCGGGCGTTGACCGACCTGCAGCGCAATGCGCGGCAGGCGCCGGGCCTTGTGGCCGACGGCCGCGACATGGCCAGCGTCATCTTCCCGGACGCGGTCTTGAAGGTCTTTCTGACGGCTACGCCCGAAGCGCGCGCTAAAAGACGCTTTAGTCAGTTGATTGCGAAAGGAATTTCTGCTAATCTAAACGACCTTACTCGCGATCTGGCCGAACGCGACCGCCGCGACAGGGAGCGCAAAGCCGCGCCCTGCGTGCCTGCTGAGGGCGCCCGCGTTCTCGATAACTCCGATATGGATGCCGAGCAGACGCTCGAACTTGTCTATCGGTGGTACCGGGATTTGAGCGCGTAAAGCCGAGACCGAGCAAGAAATCGATTTTTCCGGAACGCAGAGACGGGGCTTTGCGTTCTTAGATACCTTAAACACCACCGACTGACGGCTTAAAGCCGGTACCCCGGGTCGGTGAGATTTCAACGTTTCTTTTTAATTTCATGTCCAACACTACCAATACCGAATCTTTTGCCCAGCTTTTTGAGGAAAGCCTCGCTAAGCAGGAAATGCGTCAGGGTGAAGTCATCACCGCCGAAGTGCTGCGCGTCGAACACAACTTCGTGGTTGTGAACGCCGGCCTGAAGTCCGAAGCCTATGTGCCCATCGACGAATTCAAGGACGATCTCGGCGAAGTGACCGTTCAGCCCGGCGACTTCGTTTCCGTGGCAATCGAATCGGCCGAAAACGGCTTCGGTGAAACGGTTCTCTCCCGCGACAAGGCCAAGCGCCTGGCTGCCTGGATGAACCTCGAACAGGCTCTCGAATCCGGCGAACTCGTCACCGGCACCATCACCGGCAAGGTCAAGGGCGGCCTCACCGTTATGACCAACGGCATCCGCGCCTTCCTGCCCGGCTCTCTCGTTGACACCCGTCCGGTCAAGGACACCACCCCGTTCGAAGGCAAGACCCTCGAATTCAAGGTGATCAAGCTCGACCGCAAGCGCAACAACGTGGTGGTTTCCCGCCGCGCTGTCGTGGAAGCCAGCATGGGCGAAGAACGCGCCAAGCTGCTCGCCACCCTCAAGGAAGGTGCCATCGTCAAGGGCGTCGTCAAGAACATCACCGACTACGGTGCGTTCGTCGACCTCGGCGGCATCGACGGTCTGCTGCACATCACCGACCTCGCCTGGCGTCGCGTTCGTCACCCGAGCGAAGTCGTCACGGTCGGTCAGGAACTGGAAGCCAAGGTCCTCAAGTTCGACCAGGAAAAGAGCCGCGTCTCGCTCGGCCTCAAGCAGCTCGGCGAAGATCCGTGGATCGGCATTGCCCGCCGCTACCCGCAGGGCACCCGCCTGTTCGGCAAGGTCACGAACATCACCGACTACGGTGCCTTCGTTGAAATCGAAACCGGCATCGAAGGTCTCGTGCACGTTTCCGAAATGGATTGGACCAACAAGAACGTTGATCCGAAGAAGATCGTTCAGCTCGGCGCCGAAGTCGAAGTCATGGTTCTCGACATCGACGAAGACCGCCGCCGCATCAGCCTCGGCATGAAGCAGTGCAAGGCCAATCCCTGGGAAGAATTCAACCAGAGCTTCAAGAAGGGCGACAAGGTCAAGGGCCAGGTCAAGTCGATCACCGACTTCGGCGTGTTCATCGGCCTGCCCGGCGGCATCGACGGCCTCGTCCACCTCTCCGACCTCTCCTGGAACGAGCAGGGTGAAGACGCTGTGCGCAAGTACAAGAAGGGCGACGAAGTCGAAGCCGTCGTTCTGGGCATCGACACCGATCGTGAACGCATCAGCCTGGGCATCAAGCAGCTCTCCGGCGATCCGTTCTCCGATTTTGCCGGTACGCACGAACGCAACACGATCGTCAAGGGCACCGTGAAGAGCGTTGACGCCAAGGGCGCCGTGATTGATCTCGGCAACGACACCGAAGGCTACCTGCGTGCTTCCGAAATCTCCGCCGAACGCGTTGAAGATGCCACCACGCAGCTCACCGTCGGTCAGGAAGTCGAAGCTCTGATCACCAGCGTTGATCGCAAGAACCGCTCGATCCAGCTCTCGATCAAGGCTAAGGATGCCGCTGAGGCCCGCAAGGCTCTCGACCGCGTCAATTCCGATGCCAGCTCCGGTACGACCAACCTGGGCGCTCTGCTCAAGGCCAAGCTCGAACAGAAGTAATCGGGGGTTCGTATGCGAGCCTTGACGAAATCAGAGCTGATTTCGCGGGTTTTCGGACGCCATCCGATGCTTTCCGGCCGCAACGCCGATGAAGCAGTCAACATCGTTCTGAGATCGATGGTCTGCGCTCTGGGCCGCGGCATGCGAGTCGAAGTTCGCGGGTTCGGCAGCTTCTCCGTGAAGTACCGCCCCGCGCGCGACGGCCGCAATCCGCGGACCGGTGAAGCGGTTAAGGTGCCCGGCAAGTACGTTCCGTACTTCCGCGCCGGCAAGGAAATTCGCGATTTGCTCAACGCGGATATCTTGAAGGATCAGTAAGAAATGTTCTTGCTGGTTCGTTGAGAGCTTCGCATCAAGCCCTGCTTTTCCATTGTGAGAGGCGGGGCTTTTTCACATCTGAAGGAAATTGCATGATTCCGAATTTGAAAAGTTCGTCAACTGCTTTGATTGTGGTCGATGTGCAAAATGATTTTCTGTCCGGAGGCGCACTTGCGGTGACGGACGGAGATGAAGTGATCGATCCCGTCAACAAGATGATCGCCGCGGCCTCAACCGTGGTGCTTACCGCCGATTGGCACCCGGCCGATCACAAGAGCTTTGCCTGCAACCATAGCGACGCCCGTCCGTTTGAGACGATCGAGATGCCGTATGGGTCTCAGGTGCTGTGGCCGGCCCATTGCATTGCCGGAACGTTCGGAGCGGCCTTTGCGGCTGCGCTCAAAACCGAAAAAGCGGCGCTTGTGCTGCATAAAGGCATGAATCCCGACTGCGACAGCTACTCGGCTTTTGTTGAGGCCGATCGC
>ERZ1034710.404-NODE-404-length-13396-cov-8.170227_pt1 | contig 13396 bp, 10 predicted proteins | sample MGYA00520597_ERZ1034710 | MGnify/ENA primary metagenome ERZ1034710 (study PRJEB33766, sample SAMN09781714) | gut metagenome | biome: gut microbiome | host: Homo sapiens | place: Madagascar | study: EMG produced TPA metagenomics assembly of the PRJNA485056 data set... | reverse complement strand
ACATAGCCATGACTGTCTTTCAGTATGGCATTCACCTGTGTATTGCTCAATCCGTCACGATTGGTCAGGCGATTGAATTCCATCGAACCATACGTACCGAAGGCACTGGCAGAAGCGATGGAGAGCATCCAGCAGACTAGCATCAGGATGCATCTGAAAAGTTTTCTTCTTATTAGTTTCATTGTATTTTTTCAGAACTTTCACGTATCTTGAGAATCATCGGCACCACCTCCTTGTAGATTTTCTCGACATCAAACTTATCTGCAAGGTCCTTTAATGACGTTCTACGCTGTTTCATGTATAATAAGTTAGTTATGTGATGAATTTCTTCTAGATGTAATATTCCGCAGAATCTACCAGTCCGGCGCGAAGTGCATACTTTGTTGCTTCGTGCACGTTGTTCACACCGAGCTTTCTGAAGATATTCTTCCGGTGGGTATTCACGGTATGGAAACTGGAGAAACGCTTCTCGGCGATTTCCTTGGTTGTCATACCCAGGGCGATATCCTTGAGAATCTCGGTTTCGGTCTTGGTGAGATTCACTTTTTCTTCTGCTTCCTGCGGCTGAGTAAGGAGCACCTCCATCATTCGCTGGCAGACAAAACGCTTGCTGTCCACGCAGAAGCGTATCGCCTCCTTGATTTCCATCAGCGGACTCTCCTTCAGGAGCACGCTGAACATACTGCTGCTGGCGATGAGCACACGTACGAAATCGGCACTCAGGTCTTCGCTGAACAGCAGCCATCGGGTATAGGGAAAGCGTTGGTTGAGAATGAGCAGTTCGGCGGAATCATTGATATCGAAAAGCGTGTAATCGAGTATCACCACCGTATCTTCGTTTTCCCGCAAGGCAAGCATCAGCTCTGTCTTGTCTTCCACATACTTGGTTTCCAATCCTTCCATTTTCTCTATCACGTATATCAGTCCGGCACGCGTGATATCCTGCTTATCTGCCAATAGAATCTTCATAAGCAAATCTCCTTCTTTTATGTTGTTATATACTCTTTTATGACCAAACTTTTATGAAGGGAGAACATAGCAAAAGGCTATGTTCTCCCTGTTTTATCTTTCCTAGAATGACATGAGGAATCCCATTCGGATGCCCCACTTATCTACATTGGCATGATTCAGGTAGTTGATACGGCGCACATAATCGATTCCGAAGAACTTGAAGATGTTGTGCACACCGGCTACCACCTCCCAATATGGCGTGTTGCCAAAGGTATAGGAGTTGTTAGGGAACTTGAAGATTACGTCATCCGATGTATTCTTCACCGGATTGTTCTTGTCGGTGAGCTGTCCCCATACTCCCTTCACGGCTACATACTCGCGCCACTTCAGTTTCTTGATGAGCGGAATGCGGTTGAGAAGCTTGCCGTTCATATCCCAGGCTACCGACCAGAAGAGCTGGCGGTCGCTCAGGAACTCCCAGTCTTTCATCATACTGATGGTTGCCTCCTGCTCGAAGATGGAGAGGTTGACTGGTGGCTGGACGAGCATGGTGAATGGAACCTTGTTCCACTGCATCTTGCCCACGATGTTGAAGTCCACATATCCGAAGCTGCCCAGCCACTGGCGCTTGTAGATGCCCAGCGTGGTGAGGTTGCTCTGATACTGACCGCCCATGAATCCGTCAAGACCCATGGAATGGCGGAGGGTGAGCTCAGGACTGTCGAGATTGATAGGCAATCGCTGCTGCTTGGTGTTGACATAGGTAACACCCGGGTTGTAGTCGATGCCCACAGATGCCTCGGTGGTGCGTATCTTCTTTACTTCCTCGCCCGTGTTCACCTTGAAATAATGCAGATTGCCCACGGTGCGGTTGCTCTGCCATCTCATTCCCGCATCGAAGCGGAGTCCCCAGTCGGTCTCATAGACGAAGCTGAACTTCTGTCGCTGGTAGAGATACATCTGGTCCTGCGTAGCGGCACGGATGGTCATGAAGAAGTTATCCTTGTTGTGCAGCAGGTTGTCATCGGATGGAGAGGTGATATCGTGACCAATCTCGAAGACGAACTTGCGCATCGGGAACTCGAACGGACTGTTCTTTTTCTTGTTGAGCGAATAGGTGAAGAGATGACCGTAGTACCAGTTGTGGCTCTTCGTACCGTAGGCACCATATCCATCCCAGAAGAAATGAGGGTTGAGTGCCGCCATGGTGCGGGCTGCCAGACGCAGGCGCACGCCATCCACGTAGTTGTTGGAGAGGAAGGTGTTGATAGGTCCGAGGTCGAAGAGGCTCTTTCTGCCATCCTTTCCTCCGCTTCCTATCTCTACATAGTTCTCCATGAGCGCCTTGACGCCGAAGATGATGTACTTGAATCCCTTGGAATTCTCCATACGGTGGATGAAACTGTCCATCGAAGACTCACTCTTGGTGAGATCCACCTGCCGGTACTTGTTCCAGTAAGCCTCATCACGGTTCATCGCATCCATATCATGCCTTACCTTCGCCTTGCCCTTGAAGAGAATCTTCGGCAAAGGGTCGAAGGCGTAATCGGTGATTCGGGTGTTTCGCACCACCAGCAGGTCCTGCAGCAGCTTGTTCATGTGCATCTCTGCTATCATATCATCCTTGGTGAGCACCCACTCGCCATTGTCGAGCTTGGTATATTCCTGCTCAATCTTCATATCCTTCACCCAGTTGACGGCTGAGTTGTGAGGCATGTAGAGATTACATTTCTTGACGTGCAGGGTACTGTCGGCAAGCACATAGAGCTCGCCTCGGAATCCGAAGTCCTGACTGTTGGCTGGGATAAACTGCAGATGATAGCAGAGGTCGCGGTTCACATACACCGTATCTTCTATATAATAATGATAGAAGCTGATGGCTGTTCTGCCCAGCGGAGACGGGAACGGATACTGGAGCAGTCGTACGTAGTCATCGTAGATATCCACATCGGTAAAGACATCCTTGATGGCTGTATTCAGGATTTCTCCGGTCTGGATCACCTGTCCGATACCATTGCTCTGCTGACCCTTGATGATATCCTTTTCGCTCTTCGGGTCCTTGCGATATACGTGCTGCGAAACGGTCTCATCGATGCTTACCGGCAGGGTGAGCTTGCCGTTGTAAGGCGAAAGCTCCACCTGGTCGAGGAGATACTGTCGCTTGCTGAAGAACTTGCCCTCCATCTGTTCCTTGGTGATATCATTGAGTGCGAGGGTAATCTTCTGATATTTATCATACTGATAATAATCATAGTTGCTGAGGTCGCTCTTCTTCTTGGCAGCGATGACACGGCGCATGAGTTCCACGGCAGGGTTATCCTTGCGCTTGTATCTTCCCTTCTTCGATTTCACCACGACTTCTCCCAGCTTGTGGGAATCATCCTTGAGCTTGATTTCGAGGAAGCTGGTTTTCTCATCTACCTTGACCGTTGCGGTCTTGTAGCTCAGAGCACTGACGGTAAGCATCAGTCCCGGCTTCTTTTCGATGGTAAACTTACCTTCTCCATCACTGGAAACGGCAATCTTGTGTCCCTTGTACTGCACGCTTGCATACGATACGGCAAAGCCGTCATCGTCGATGACACGACCTGTTATCTTCTGCTGCGCCATCATCTGGAGTGTAGAAACCACCAGGAGGACGAGCACCAAATACAATTTTCTTATACCTTTCATTACCTTATTATATATATAGGGGCCTTGCGCCCATTATTAATCATTCTCTACTTTCAGGCTGCAAAGTTATAACATTATTCGTAAATAGCTGCAAAAACCTATTATATATTTCAGTTTTTTATGAGATTTTCAGAAATTCCTCCATCTCAGAGAGTTTCTTGATGATGCCATCGGGGATGGATTCATCCACCTTCTTCTCTTCCCACTGCAATCCCTTGATCCATAGGGTGTGGCAACCCAGCTTATGGGCAGGAATGATATCCTTGCCATAGGTATCGCCCACTACCAGCACCTGAGAGGCAGGAAGATCGAGGGCACAGACTCCGAGGGCGAAGATGGCTGGGTTAGGCTTGCGCACCCCCACTACTGCCGATTCTATCACGTCCTCGAAATAGCCATCGATTCCTGCATCCTTCAATACCTGATTGATGTTGCCGTAGAAATTGGAAACCAGCACCATCGGATAACCCTTCTGCTTCAGATGCTCCAACACCAGCTTGTTCTCTTTCAGAAGGGCAAGGGTCTTGGCATTGATATAGCGAGCCATATCCTCTGCAATCTGATGAATTTCTGAATCTGAAAGGGAGAGGAAAAGCGCCTGTTTCTCAGAATCATCCTTTCCTGTCTCCAGCAACTTCTTTCCTGCCAGGAAATTCAATTCCAGAATCAGTTTTTCTCTGAGAATATCCTCGAAATGGAAATCGGGAGTCACGATGGGATTCACAGCCAGTGCTCGCTCACCATACACGTAGGCATCACGGAAAGCCTGCTTGTGGATACTTACTCCTGGCTCAACTTCCTCGTCATCAGCCACGCCGATGCCGAAGTGCTCGTAGCCCTGCCACAGCACTTCCGACCAGTGGTCGCCCCTGGTATCGAGCGTGCCACCATAATCAAAAATGATTCCTTTTATATCCAGTACTTTCATTATTTTCCTTTATTAATTGTTTGCTGCTGGCTCTTCTGATCAGCCTCGTATTCTTCCTGAATCTTCTTCAGATCCTTGTTTCCCACCTTGATGAGCAGAATGCCAATAGCTATCCATACCAGCTCACGGATTCGGGTGATGAGACCGGTATATACACCCAGGGCACCCGTAAGATGCAGGCCATCCACCGCCAAGGCAAGACCACCCTCACGGGCTCCCAACTGCATAGGAGAGAAGAAGATGAGATTGCTGAAAAGCGATGAGAAGGCAAGAATCAGAATACTGTCGACGATGCTGATATCCGCCGCAAAAGCCTTCAGGATAAGATAAATCTCCAGGCTCTGGAGCACTCTCGCCATCACCTCGAAGAAGAGGGAACTGTAGAAAGTGCTCTTGTGCTGACCATGCAGCAGGGCTATCTGCGAATCTATCTGCTCCAGGGTCTCCTGCTTCTCCTGCTCAAACCGCTTAGCCCAGTTCTTCACGAAAGGAATATGGGTGAGCAGACGGATGCCCTTCTGCGCCATTCCCGTCTTGTAGCCGCGGGCGAAGAAGTAGATGCCGAGCAGGCAGAAGGCTGCGATGAAGCCCAGCATGATGCCCATAGGAACCCCTATCGGATACAGGGCGATATAGAGAAATACCGAAAGGAACCAGAACCAGAAATGGGAGAAGATGTGCATCATCACATAGAGAATGACCGATGATGTAGCCTTGCTCACACCCGTAAAAGGCTTCAGCTCCATAATGCGGTAAGGTTCGCCGCCCATCAATCCGCAGGGAGTGGTGTAGTTCAGGGCAAATCCGCTCACGGTGAGCTTATATACTCGCCAGAACGAGAGTCCCTTTACCCTACCCTCGTCGTTGATGATGAGCCACCAGGAAACGGTGTTCACCCAATAAACCACGAGCCACAGACCGAGAATCAGCGGGAAATAGATGCCCGCCTGCTTCAGATAGCGCCAGATATCGGTATAGTCCATATCCATCGTGCAGAGCATGATGATGATGGCGATGATACCGAACGCCATGAATATATTTCTGAACTTGTTATTCATAAATGAACTTGTTATTCGTTTATACCTCGTACTCTCCCTTCAGAAGCTTCTGGTTGAGCTTCAGACAAAGACGCTCGTGGGTTCCTCTCATATAGAAGAAAATCAGGCTGAACACGGTAATCTCGATAGCCGGATAAAGCCATGGAAGACCTATCAGGATAGAGATGAACAGCGTGATGCTGCGCCAGTTGAAGGTAAGGATATTGGCATATTTCATCAGTGGAAGACTACCCGCACGGAAGTCGGCACGCAACTGCTCAGGCAACTGTTGCGGATATCTTTCGCGCAGATTTCTCTTGAATATCTGGAAGATAGGAGTATCCCGCTCCTGTCCCAAGGTATAGTTCTTGTAGAAGAACTGGAAGAGTTTCTGCACTGGCTCCTTCTTCCATTTCATCTGCTTCCACAGCTCTACCTGCTTGCTGGCATCGTCCAGTTCGCTACCCTCCTTTCCTTTCAGGAAGAAGAGGTGAATCTGACGGTAGTAGTCGGCAAGACGGCTCTGAATGGCATGGCATCCGAAACCGGCAACAATGCAGAGTGCCCAGATTTTCCAGCCCCACTCCGGCATCAGACGGAAGGAGATGGCGAAGTAGATGCTGACAAACCAGAAGTCGCCAGCAGCACCATCCAGGATTCTGCCCAGGGCACTCTTCTGGTTAGTGAGTCGTGCCAGCTGACCGTCGCAACTGTCATATACGTTTGCCCAAATGAGCAAGAAGATGCCCAAGATGTTGATTGCCAAATCGTCGAAATAGAAGCAGATGCCCGCTCCTACGCCGAGGAAGATGGAAAGAATGGTCACCACGTTTGGGGTGACGTGAAGCATGCGGAAGAATCGCGCCCACTGGTAACCAATAGGACGATAGAAATAAATATCAATGTGCTCCTCGGTATCCGCTGATTTCAGAGAAGCCTTAAATTCCTGATTCATCTTTTTTTTTTAAATTATTGTTTATTTTAAAGCTTTTGCCCTTTCAGGGCGCCAGACTATTATCTATCTATAAACCCAGGGTGTTACCCTGGGCTAGGAGCTTCTGCCCTTTCAGGGCGTGCAAACCATTTTTGTTGCTATATAGAACGCAGCCTCATCACGGCATGGCGCAAAGCTAGGCCAGTCGTTGAAATCGATGATGCGGATGCTGCCATCCTCGCTGACCACGCAGTCGCCGCCATATACCGGCACATTCAGCATGTCGGCAGCCTTGTCAGCCTCAGCCTTCAGAGCCTCGGCATCGAAGGCGATGCCCTGAGCCTCACCATTGATCACCTCCAGTCCGAACTTGGAACGATGACCGCATTTCGATGGATAGAACCAATAGAAGAAATCGGTACCCGATACGCCGTAGAACTTGATGAGGTCGCCCTTCAGATGCTCATTCACCACCACCGATGTGATGCCACGCAGCCAGAAATTCTTCAGCAGCGCCTCAGCCTCCTGCTCGTTCTGCACATAGCAGGTATCCTCCTTCTGCTGCGCACAGCCGTCGCCACGCTTCAGCCAGCAAGGATAGTGGATATCCTTCACCATCTCTCCGTTTCTGCCGATGATGCGGCTCTCGGGAGTAGCGATCCCTCCGGCGATGAAACGCTCGGTCATGATGCGGCGGATGCAGCGGTTTACACCCAGACTGGAGTTCACCACCAATACGCCTTCCTCCTCTATTCTGCCGAGAATATCGAGTGCCTGCTTGCTGCGTGCCATCGAGAAGAAGCCATCCACGCCCACTGTCACACGGCAGCGAGGCCATCCGTAGGCTCTCTCCAACACAGTTGCCTTGCGGCAGAATTCCTTCTCGCACATCAGCATCACCTTCGCACCGAGTGCCTCCAGCTGCTGTTTTACGGCATTCATGATGGCAGCATCGTTATCCACGCAATTAGGCGAGAACTCGTTGCCGCGGCATACACCCACCAGTGTCTTACCCTCCAGCGGATGGATGAAAGCCTCGGCCTTCGCAATATCCTCCTTGTGATCTACATCGAGAATCTTGTTGATAGGATAAGCCTCCAGCTTCAATCCCTCTACCACCAGCTGGCGCTGGAAGTTACGCATACGGCTCATACCTTGCTCCATGCAGTGGTCGAGCACATCGAGCGCCTTGTCGCCCAGACAGTAGATGCCACCCGAAATCAGATGGTCATCTCCCTCCTGCTTGTCATGGAAGCCCGTAATTCGGGGTTTCTTGTGCGAGCCCTGCTTGTCGAGCAGACTGGCACCCTCGGCATCCTCCTGCTTCTCCACGCCTACCCACAACGGTTTTTCATCATCCACGTATGGGGTGACAGCCATGCAGCCGTCAATATCCTTTGCCTCCTGGAAGTGGCGGATATACTTCTTGAACTCCTCCTCACGGAAGATGGTATCCACGGTGGTAAGGCAGAAGCGCTCGCCACGGAGATATGGCGAGAGGGCATGCAGACTGTGCATGGAACTAGGAGTGGTCTTCACCACCAGGCGCAGAGGCACCGGCAGCTTCATCTGCTCCAGATGTTCACGCACCGCCGTGCTCCATTCGTTGACAATCACTACGATTTCGGTAGCACCGCAATCTACGAAGATGCGTAGAAGGCGCTCTATCATCGGTTCGCCGCATACCGGCACCAGGGGTTTAGGCTGTTCCACGCCTTCCTGTGCCAATCGGCTTCCCTCGCCTGCGGCTATAACTGCAAATCTCATTCTATTTCTAATTATTTTTATTTTTCTTCAAATTCCTATAACTTTCTTCTGTAGCAGCGGCGGCGACGGTGCTGCACGCTTTCCAGATACTGCCACTGGCTCTGCACTCCCTTGTTGCTCTCCATCTGCGGCATTGCCTCCGCCCATTTGAAGCCGTAGCGGTGGTACTGCTCGATGAGGTCGGCGAAGATGAGAGCATTGGCACCCTTGCTGCGGTATTCCGGAAGCACGCCGATGAGCACCAGATCCACGGTATCGGTGGCATGGCACTTCATCACCCGCAGAAGTCGCAGCCATCCCCATGGGAAGAGCTTGCCGTTGCGGTTCTTCTGCAGCGCCTCGGTCATGGATGGGAAGGATACGCCGAAACCGATCAGGCGGTTGTTGTCGTTGCCATCTACCACACCGGTGATGAGGTTCATATCCGCCATCTTGATATACGAATCCACATACCCGTCGATCTGTCGGTCGGTGAGTTGCTGGAAATCGTAGAGATCCTTGTAGGTTTCGTTGACGATGCGGAAGACTTCCCTGCCCATACCGCCCTGAACCAGTTCGTGCTTGGTAAACTTATGCACATGCAGATTGTAGCGGCTCTCGATGAGCTGGGCTGTCTTGGCGAATTTCGGAGGAGTTACCTCAGGCACCTTGATGCGGTACTCCAGCCAGTCGTTGTCTTTCTGGAAGAGCTCCAGAGCATCCATGTGCTTGGGATAATAAGGGTAATTGTAGTTGACGTACATGGTGGATTTCTCGTGGAATCCTTCGATGAGCATTCCCTCGCGGTCCATATCGGTAAAGCCAAGTGGCCCTACCAATTCTTCCATGCCACGCTCTCTGCCCCACCGGGCTGCGGCATCCAGCAGCATACTGGAAACCTCGAGATTATCGATGAAGTCGAACCATCCGAAGCGCACCTGCTTCTTGTTCCACTGGTCGTTGGCACAATGGTTGATGATGGCGGCAATGCGGCCTACCACCTTCGGGATGCTGTAATCGATAGCCAGGAAATATTGCGCTTCGCAGAAGTCGAAGGCAGGATTCTTGCCTTTGCTCAATGTATTCCACTCGTCAAAACGCAAGTAAGGAACGGCATATTTGCTACCTTCATAAAGGTCGTAATAGAACTGTATGAAAGTTCTCAATCCTTTCTTGGTAGTAACGGGTATGATTCTAATATCACTCATTGATCTGATTTTTTTCTAAAACTTTTTGCTCTGATTTTTCTTTTTATAATAATGTATCATCAGAAAAACGGTGCAAAAGTACGAGTTTTTTCCGAGATGGCAAACGAAATCATTGTTTTTTTTCCTGCCGAGCGTTAAAATCATCGAATATTTCCCCCTTTCGGAAATAAAGCAGTAACTTTGCAGGCTGATATGAAGAAATCAAGAGATAATTATACATTCCTGACCCATGCACCGGTGCATCGGGTGATTTTTACGATGGCGATTCCTACCATTATCAGCATGTTATCGACGAGTATGTACAACCTCGCCGACACCTACTTCGTGGGCAGCATCAATACCCAGAGCGTGGCAGCGGTAGGCGTTTCCTTCGCCATGATGTCAGTAATCCAGGCCGTTGGTTTCCTCTATGGTCATGGCTCCGGCAACTATATTTCCCGAATGCTGGGAGCCAAGGAGGTGGAGAAGGCGAAGAAGATGGCATCCACGGGCTTCGTGCTGAGTTTCCTGACGGGACTTCTCATCGCCATTCTTGGACAACTTTTCCTTACACCACTGTGCATTCTTCTGGGTTCCACCCCCACCATCCAGCCCTACGCCGAGCGCTATCTCGGCATCATCCTGCTGGGTGCTCCCTTCATGACAACCTCTCTGACCCTCAACAACCAGATGCGCTTCCAGGGCAATGCGATGTATGCAATGAAGGGAATCATGTCGGGAGTGCTCCTCAATCTCATCCTTGCCCCACTGCTCATCCTTTATTTTGCCATGGGCATCACGGGTGCCGCCATCGCCACCCTCATCAGCCAGTGCTTCGGCTGCGCCATGCTCTTCTGGATGACGCACAAGGGAGAAAACATCCGCATCCATCTTCGCAACTTCACTCCATCCAGGGCCTACTTCAAGGAGATTATCTTTGGCGGCACACCTTCCTTATCAAGACAGGGCTTGGGAAGCATCGCCACGCTGGTGCTGAATGTAGCAGCAGGAGCCTACGGCGATGCAGCCATTGCGGGTATGAGCATCGTGACGAGAATCTCGTTCTTCACCTATGCCGTGGTCATCGGACTGGGTCAGGGGTTCCAGCCGCTCTGCGGTTTCTGTTATGGAGCCAAGTTGTACGAGCGTGTGAAGGAGGCATTCTTTTTCTGCATCAAATGCGGCACGGTATTTCTGGCGGTTTGTGCCGTTTTCGGCTTCCTTTTCTCCGAGCCTATCATCGAACTCTTCCGTGATGATGCCAGCGTGGTAGCCGTGGGGTCCGTTGCCCTGAAGTGGCAAGTTATCAGCTTCCCTCTGGTAGCCACCATCGTGCTGACGAATATGCTGATGCAGACCATCCGCAAGCCCGTACGTGCGAATATCGTGGCAGCAGCACGTAGCGGTTTGTTCTTCATTCCGCTCATTTTCATCCTCCCTCATTTCTTCGGATTACTGGGCGTGGAGATGTGTCAGGCGTGGGCAGATATCTGCTCCTTCCTCGTGGCGGTACCGATAGCCTGGAGTGCATTCAGGGATATGAAATTTCAGCAACGCTAAAAAAATCATAAAAAACAAGAACGAATTCTTTGCAGTTCAAGAAATTAATCGTATCTTTGCAGTCGAATTTTATTGATACATGAAGAAAATGAGTAAAGATACACTAACTCATCAGCTGACAGAGACTATCGACGAGCTTTCAAGCGCCGAATCGCTGAAGGGTCTCTTCCATCAGCATAGAGACGGGAATCCACTTCCTTCGGGCAAGGCGCTCGAAGACATCATCAATCTGTCTCGCTCCATCCTCTTTCCGGGATATTTCGGAAACTCATCCGTCAATATCTCAACCATCAAATACCATATCGGAGTAAGAGTTGAGAAACTCTACGAGATGCTCGCAGAACAGATTCTCGCAGGACTCTGCTTCGCCAACGACTGCGAATCGGAAACCCAGGCAGAACTGCAGCACCAGCGTGCCAAGGCAGGCGTCATCGCCGCCAAAGCCATCATGGAATTCCCCAAGCTCCGCAAGATTCTCGCCACCGACGTAGAGGCAGCCTACAACGGTGACCCGGCGGCAATGAGCCACGGAGAAATCATCTCGTGCTATCCCGTGATCAAGGCTTTAACCAACTATCGTATCGCTCATGTTCTGCACAAGCTCGGCGTGCCACTCATCCCAAGAATGATGACGGAGCTGGCACACTCGGAGACGGGTATCGATATCAATCCGGAGGCTACCATCGGCCACCACTTCACCATCGACCACGGCACAGGTGTGGTTATCGGTGCCACCTGCATCATCGGCAACAACGTGAAGCTCTACCAGGGTGTTACCCTCGGAGCCAAGAGTTTCCCACTGGATAAGGACGGCAATCCTATCAAGGGAATCCCTCGCCACCCTATCCTGGAAGACGATGTCATCGTGTATGCCAACGCCACCATCCTGGGCAGAATCACCATCGGAGAAGGCTGCATCGTGGGCGCCAACGTATGGGTGACCAAGGATATGAAGCCGAAAACAAAGAAATATAGAAAAGAAAAACAAAGTTTATTAGATATAGAATTCAATAATGGAACAGGAATTTGAACTCATTGCCAAGACCTTTATGGGTCTGGAGCCAGTCTTGGCTGAGGAGCTCACCCAACTGGGTGCTAACAATGTACAAATAGGTCGCCGCATGGTATCTTTCACTGGCGACAAGGAAATGATGTATCGTGCTAACTTCCAGTTACACACAGCCATCCGCATCTTGAAACCTATCAAGCACTTCAAGGCTCGTTCTGCCGAAGAGGTGTACGACGAGGTTCAGAAGATCAAGTGGGATGACATCTTAGACGTGAAGAAGACTTTCTCGGTAGATTCAGTAGTCTATTCTGAGGAGTTCCGCAACTCACGCTTCGTGACTTACAAGGTAAAGGATGCCATCGTGGACTGGTTCCGCGAGAAGCAGGGCACACGTCCTAACATCAGCGTGTCTAACCCAGACATCCGCCTCAACATCCATATCGCAGAGGATAACGCTACCCTGAGTCTCGACTCAAGCGGTGAGAGTCTGCACCGCCGCGGCTACCGTCAGGAGCAGGTAGAGGCACCTCTGAACGAGGTACTCGCTGCAGGTATGATCCTGATGACCGGCTGGAAGGGCGAATGCGACTTCATCGACCCAATGTGCGGTTCGGGAACCATCGCCATCGAGGCTGCCCTCATCGCACGCAACATCTCTCCAGGTGTATTCCGCAAGGAGTTTGCCTTCGAGAAGTGGAACGATTTCGACCAGGATCTCTTCGATATGATCTATAACGACGACTCTCAGGAGCGCGAGTTCGAGCACCACATCTACGGATATGATGTAGATATGAAGGCGGTGAACACTGCCAACCTCAACGTGCGTGCAGCCGGTCTGAGCAAGGATATCACCATCGCCCAGCAGGATTTCAAGGACTTCACACAGCCTGCCGAGAAGAGCATCATCGTGATGAACCCTCCATACGGCGAGCGCATCTCTACCCCTAACCTGCTGAACACCTACAAGATGATCGGCGAGCGATTCAAGCGTGCCTTCGCAGGCAACGAGGCTTGGGTACTGAGCTACCGCGAGGAGTGCTTCGAGCAGATTGGACTGAAGCCATCTATCAAGATTCCGGTATATAACGGAAGTCTGGAGTGCGAGTTCCGCAAGTACGTGATGTTCGACGGCAAGATGAAGGAGTTCCGCTCTGAGGGCGGTATCGTGAAGACTGAGCGCGAGAAGAGCGAGATGGCGCAGAAGCACCGTTTCAAGAAGGAGCGCGAGTTCAAGAAGCGTGTGAGCGAGGAGACAGAGAATGAGGAGGCAGATATCCGCAGCTTCCAGTTCCACAGCCATCGCCTGGAGGACTTCGAGAAGCGCCGCAATGAGATTCGCCGTGGCGGACGTCCACGTGTGGGTGCAGGCGG
>ERZ1034710.403-NODE-403-length-13418-cov-4.272993_pt1 | contig 13418 bp, 13 predicted proteins | sample MGYA00520597_ERZ1034710 | MGnify/ENA primary metagenome ERZ1034710 (study PRJEB33766, sample SAMN09781714) | gut metagenome | biome: gut microbiome | host: Homo sapiens | place: Madagascar | study: EMG produced TPA metagenomics assembly of the PRJNA485056 data set... | reverse complement strand
CTGTCTTCCGTAACGGAAGGTGCAAAACGGGAAAAACGGGTATCCAGCTCATCAGGGTCTTCCACTTTTGTAATGATCAGTACGATACAATCCGCATTTAGTGGGATGGCCTCGATCATCAGGGGAATATCCTCTGCCTCAAAACCAAATTCAAAATTGGCCTGCTGCATCATATCACGGAACAGAGATTTTGCCTTTTCCGTACCGTAGGCAAGCTCACTTATTTTTAATTCGCGGCTGGCGAGATCCTCGCGGGTCAGCGTGCAGCGAATCTGATTTTCATTTACTTTTTCTATTTTCATGCGATAACACTTCCTTTCTGCTTTCGCATTGGTATGGTATATAGCTTATACTTTCCCTATATTTTAGTCAATAGAAGCCTTTCACAGTTTAAAAAAATTTAATAAAAGAGCTTGTCAAACAAGGCGTGACAGTATATAATCTCTTCTATAGATGCCTCTGATACTCCGGTACGGAGAGGAGGCTGACGGATTTCTTATTTTCTTGTTGATTTACGAGGAACGATTCGTTCCGTTTCATCCCATTTTTATTTGTATTCACAAAACGATGGAGAGCATTTATTGTTTTGTAAAATATAGTATGGAGATGTCTTACAGGCGTATACGTGTCTGGTCATAATATTTCAACGAAATTTTTCACAATCATAATTCCAATGTTTTATTTGAACTACCTTAAAGAAGTACCGTCAGAGGCATTTATATTCATAAAGTACCGGAAAACGCAGCAGAGGGATAAGTGTTTCACGAATACTTTTGGTCCAAAGCTGCTGTGGATGGCCCGGAACTGTCATTTAGGAGGTGTCAGCGCCCGTATGGCCGGAACGGTCAGAGGGGAAGGAACATACGCTGCGGGACCGCAAAATGGGATTGCCTCTCTGGCTGTGTCCTGCAGTGTGTGACCGAATGAGTATTGTTCCTTGTATTATATGCGGGAATTGTGATAGAATAAGACTGTTCTGCCGGGAGACGGACGGAACGAAAGAAGAGGCAAGAACAATGCGGGGAATCCCCTGCGGATGGGAGCACATATGAAGAAAAAAGTATTACCGGTGATCGTGGCGATCCTGCTGATCCTTGTGATCGGTGGCTGCGCACTGGGCAAAGTGCTGTTGGATAAATATTCCTACAGCAAGGAAGAAGCCGACTGGAATGAATTCTATCAGGTGTCAGAGAACGACAGGAGTGCCATTATTTTACAGAATGAAATGGTGGAGGAACAGGCACTGATCAAAGACGGTGTGTGCTATTTCGACCTGGCAACTGTTCATAAATATATGAACGAAGTATTTTATGCGGATATGACAGAGAATCTGTTGTTATATGCTACTCCGACAGAAGTGATCCGGACCACATTCGGAGAGACTGCATATACGACAACGGAAGGAACACAGGAAGCCGGTTATGTGATCAGCTTCGCGGACGGAGATAACGTATATGTGGCAGCTGACTATGTAAAACTGTTTACGAATTATTCCTATGAATGTTATGACAGACATGTACAGGTCAGAACCGAATGGGGAACCAGACAGGTAGCACAGCTGAAAAAGGATACCGCTGTCCGGCTGAGAGGCGGCGTCAAGAGCCCGATCCTGACACAGGCAGTCAAGGGAGATACCCTTGAGATACTGGAACAGATGGAGACCTGGAGTAAGGTAAAGACAGCGGATGCAGTCATCGGATATGTGGAAAATAAACGCCTGGGTGAGATCACGGAGGAGACGGAAACACCGGTGACAGATTATCAGGCACCGGAGTATACATCCCTTACCGTAGACAGCAAGATCTGCCTCGGCTGGCATTCCATAGGAGGTGTCGCAGGTAATGATACCTTATACTCTATGGTGTCCGGCACGAAAGGAATGAACGTGATCGCACCTACCTGGTTCAGTATGACGGATGAAAACGGAGCGTTCCGAAGCTTTGCAACAGCGGGTTATGTAACGACCGCCCATCAGATGGGACTGCAGGTGTGGGGTGTGCTGGATAATTTTAATTATGCGAATGAAAACGGCATATCTATCAGTACATTGAATATGCTGTCATCCACCACGGCCAGACAGAACCTGGTGAAAAATGTGACGGATACGGCTGTGGGATTGGGACTTGACGGGATTAACGTGGATTTTGAACAGTTGAGCAGTGACTGCGGACCGCATTATGTGGAGTTCTTAAGAGAGCTGTCCATAGAGTGCCGTAACAAAGGACTGGTACTGTCAATCGATAATTATGTGCCTTTTAATTTCAATGATTACTATCGTCTGGATATTCAGGGAGAAGTTGCGGATTATGTGATCATCATGGGATATGATGAACACTGGCACGGAAGCAAGGATCCCGGAAGTGTTGCAAGCATCAGCTACGTATCGGACGGACTGGATAGAACGCTTCAGGAAGTACCGGCGAATAAAGTAGTGAATGCACTTCCCTTCTATACGATCCTGTGGAAGACAGAAGGAACGGATGTAACAGACGAATATATCACAATGCGCAATGAAGCAGATTTCATGAGTAAAGCAGGTGTGAGCGCAGAATGGGATGAAGCGACCTGCCAGAATTATGCGGAATGGACTTCCGGTAGCGTGACTTATCAGATCTGGCTGGAGGATGCGGAATCCATCGCTGTGAAGCTGAATATGATGACTACCAAGAATATCGGTGGTGTGGCAGTATGGAGACTTGGCTACGGAACACAGGCAGCCTGGGAACTGATCAACGCCTACCTGCAATAATGAGCAATATAAAATGCCTGGTCGTTTTGACCAGGCATTTTTGTGCTCTTATAATGTACTTATGCGTTTTTCTTACGAAGTGCATATCCGGATACAACACAGAGAACAGCGGCACCCATCAGATAAAAAGGAAGAGCGCTTTCACCGGTCTTGGGCACATCATCGTATGCGGAAGAAGAAGCAACGGGCTGAGCAGTTGCAGCAGGCTGAGCAGTTTCAGGGGTGGCAGCGGGAGCGGTCTTGCTGTAATATTGTGCATCGGTTCTTAAGGCACCATCCTCGGTGAACAGCTTATTGGCTGTAAAATTGTAGTAGTCATAATAAGTCTCCATGGTCTGACCGTCTTTGGCAGACAGATGATTTACCGTACCGACAACGGTGATGTAGGCATGCAGATTGTTATATCCACCGCCGTATCCGTACATTTCCAGCGTGTCAACGTTGTTATTGAAATTAACCCTTGCACCGCCGTATACATAGGCATGAGATACATCGCCGTTAATTGCCGCGGTAGTACCGTCCAGAACATAGACATTGTCGTAACCTTTTGCGGTGATGACAGGAGCCTTGACGGTGTTCTTGATCGTCAGGTTGCCCAGACGTACGGGAACATTCAGGTTCAGAGGGTTACAGTCAACATCATTCTGGATTACGATGTAGTCACCGTCTTTGATGTCCTGCATCATATAGTAAAGCTCGCGGTCCTGAACTTCTTCGGACCATGAGGATGCAGGCTTGAAGCGCCATTCACCTTTGGAACCGGAATAGTTCAGAACATAGGTAGTGGGTTCTGCTGCTTTGACTGTGATCCTGCCGAATGCGGGAGCAGTCAGGCACACAGCTGCAAGCGTAAGCAGTGTAACGATTTTTTTCAGTTTTTTCATAAGAAAATCCTCCTGATAGATTGTTGGTTATTCCTGTATGGGAAGGTAGTGATCGCCGGGTTCCGTTTCCTTGGCAACGACTACAAACCGGCCCTGCTCTACGTGATACACGCAGGTAGACAGTGTCAGAAAATGATCCCCGAACTGTGCGGTAACACCGGTATCATACTGGGATAACTGCTTGATATTGTTATAAAAGTCATCAAATTCTTCCGGGGTATCTGCCTGGAAAAATTTGTAGAACTTAAATACCTGATCGCTCTTCCGGTAGACCTGGGAACGAAAGACGGCAATGACTTCGTAATTGCGCTGACATTCTTCGGTGTACAGGATAATATTTTTGTGTTTTTCGTAAAAATCCGGATCCTCATAATCCGTGAGATTGCCGAACATGGCACCGGATTTCATGTTGTGACCGTGAATGATGAGATTCGTGGAAAGGGGATCCAGGCAGCTGTCCGTATCTAATATGAGGCAGCCGTTCTTATTCTCACTGCCGTCAAAAGCACGATACAGATAATAGGACTCATCTCTCGGAGTCCACATCACCGGATAATCGATCCCGGTGCCGGGAATCTGAAGCCATGCGCCCATGTCTTCGTTGGCAAGAAAGCTGTCGGCGTAAGGATTGGGAACCCTGGTGACCTCTTCCGGAGCGGGAACAGCTTCTTCCGCGGCGGATTCCGTCATAGCAGCTGCAATGGTCTCAGGTTCCGAAGAGGGAACGGTCTCTGCCGGAGACTCGGTGGGTCTTAAATCCTCCAGGGATTCTTCCATGTGCCGGTCCTCCATGCGGCCTCTTACGAAGAGAATAATTGCTGCCAGGATACAAATTCCAGCCAATATAAATAAGATTACGGAAAGTGTTTTTCTATTCGATTTCATATGTTTATTATACGCTGAACCAGCAACAGGATGCAATAGGGTAAAACAAAAGGATTTCTTAATTTTGGAAGATTTTGCATCGGGAAGATATTTCCTGCGGAAAATGCATATAAAATCATATAGAATACAATAAGGCGGCTGAAAAAATGGAACAGAAGGCATTGAAACTGATCATGGCAGGACTCTTAATTCTGTCGATGGCACTGACCGGCAGGGAAGCGGCAGCATATGTTGGTGCGATGCATGCGGTAAATGCTTTGCAGGATACGGGAATGGAGGCAGATGACTCCGGGAGACTCTGTGTGGTCGTTGATGCCGGACACGGAGGAGACGATCCGGGGAAGATTGGCATCAATGGGGCACTGGAAAAGGATATCAACCTTCAGATTGCCCAAAAATTGAAAAAGTATCTGGAAGCGGAAGATGTGGAAGTGGTGCTGACCAGGGAGACGGAGGACGGATTGTATGATGCGCATGCTTCCAATAAAAAGGTACAGGATATGAAACGCAGGATAGAAATTATAGAAAAAACTAATCCTGTTTTGACGGTAAGCATCCACCAGAACAGTTATCCGGAAGAATACGTACATGGGGCGCAGGTGTTTTATTATACCGGAAGTACGGGAGGCGAGACACTGGCTTCCGGCATTCAGGATCAGCTGGTACGGGGACTGGATCCGGAGAATCATCGCAAAGTCAAGGCCAACAACAGCTATTATCTTCTGAAGAAAACCAAAGGAACCATCGTCATTGTGGAATGTGGCTTCCTGTCCAATGCGGCAGAGGCAGAAAAACTGTGTGACGAAGAATATCAGGATCGTATTGCATGGCTGATCCATAAGGGAATTCTGCGGTACCTGAAACAGTATCTTTCCATTTTATCGCATCTATGATATACTATTTCCAAATGCATTAGAACACAGAAGGTAAAAAATATGAATACAGAGATCATCAAGATTCAACCCGGAGACGGTCCGGTCAGTGAGGAAGATGATGCAAAACTGAAAGCTGCCGGAGAGATTTTACGGCGGGGAGGTCTGGTGGCATTTCCTACGGAGACAGTATACGGTCTGGGCGGAGATGCATTGAACCCGACATCCTCAAAGCGGATCTATGCAGCGAAAGGCAGACCCTCGGATAATCCACTGATCGTGCATATTTACCGGTTTGAAGACATTTACAAAATAACAGGGGATGTGCCGGAAGAAGCACGCAGGATCGCCGATGCTTTCTGGCCGGGTCCCCTTACCATGATCCTGCCGAAGTCAGATGCGGTGCCTTACGAGACTACCGGAGGACTGGATACGGTAGCCATTCGGATGCCGTCGCATCCTGCGGCACAGAAGCTGATCGAGTACAGCGGCGGATATATTGCGGCACCCAGTGCCAATACTTCCGGGAAACCGAGTCCTACCGTGGCCAAATATGTCGTGGAGGATATGATGGGCCGGATCGATGCCATTATCGACGGCGGAGAAGTGGGAATCGGACTGGAGTCCACGATCATTGATCTGACGGTGAGTCCGCCGCAGATTCTCCGCCCCGGCTATATCACCCGGGAAAAGCTCAGTGCGGTGCTGGGAACGGTGGACACAGATGCCACGATCCTGCGGGCAGACAGTGGACAGGCTCCCAAGGCGCCCGGTATGAAATACAGACATTATGCCCCCAGGGGTGAACTCACCATTGTGGAAGGTACGCCGGAACAGGTGAGAGAATATATCAACCGGGAATCCGCAGCGGATCATGCGGCGGGAGAGAAGACCGGTATTATCGGAACGGAAGAAATGCTATCCGGGTATACGGCAGATGTGGTGAAAAGTGTCGGCAGCCGCAGGGATGAAGACAGCATTGCCAGACATCTGTATACGATCCTGAGGGAATTCGATGATGAAGGTGTCACCAAAATCTATTCTGAAGGATTTTCCACGGATGGTTTCGGACAGGCTATTATGAACCGGCTGCTGAAGGCGGCAGGGCATAAGGTTGTAAAGCTTTAAATTGCATTTTAAATATAAGGAGAATAAAAATGATAGCAATCGCAAGTGATCATGGTGGATATGATCTGAAAGAAAGAGTTAAAAAATATTTAGAGGAGAACAATATTCCTTTTCAGGATTTTGGATGCGACAGCAAGGCGAGTTGTGATTATCCGGTATTCGGGCATGCGGCAGCAAAGGCTGTGGCAGACGGTACCTGCGAAAAGGGCATTGTGATCTGTACTACCGGTATTGGTATCAGTATTTCAGCTAATAAAGTAAAAGGTATCCGTTGTGCATTGTGTTCGGAGCCGCTTTCCGCAAAAATGACCAGGCTGCACAATGATGCTAATATACTGGCAATGGGAGCAGGTATCGTAGGAGAGAATCTGGCACTGGAGATCGTTGAGACCTTTTTGAACACACCTTTTTCCGGAGAAGAGAGACACAGCCGCAGAATCAGCCTGATCGAAGAGATCTGAGCTGCGGCGCAAAATACAACAAACAACACTAAAACACAGGAGGACAATCATATGTCAAAAGTAGTAGTTATGGATCATCCCTTAATTGAGCAGAAGATCGGAATCATCCGCAGAAAGGAAACAGGAACCAAGGATTTCAGACAGAACATCAGTGAGATCGCCATGCTGATCGGCTATGAAGCCACCAAGGATCTGAAACTGGAAGAAGTAGAGATCGAGACTCCCATCTGCAAGACTACCGTAAAACAGTTAAAGGGTAAAAAACTGGCACTGGTACCCATTCTGCGTGCCGGTCTTGGCATGGTAGACGGAATGCTGTCCCTGATCCCGGCTGCAAAGGTAGGACATATCGGACTGTACCGTGATCCGGAGACCTTAAAGCCCGTAGAATATTACTGCAAACTTCCTGCAGACTGCGCAGAACGTGAGGTGTTCGTCGTAGATCCCATGCTGGCAACCGGCGGCTCTTCCATCGCAGCCATCCAGCTGTTGAAGGACAAGGGCTGCAAGAGCATCCGTCTGCTGTGCATCATTGCGGCACCCGAAGGCGTGAAGGCAATGCAGGAAGCACATCCCGATGTGGATATCTATATCGGAGCAATGGATCAGAAGCTCAATGACCACGGATATATCGTTCCCGGACTGGGAGATGCAGGAGACCGTATTTTCGGTACCAAATAAAGGAGACACCAATGAGTGCCAAACGCAGTGACTATATCAGCTGGGATGAATATTTCATGGGGGTAGCCCACCTGTCGGGGATGCGGTCCAAGGATCCGAATACCCAGGTGGGAGCCTGCATTGTCAGTCCGGACAACAAAATTCTGTCCATGGGATACAACGGTTTCCCCAAGGGCTGTTCCGATGATGAGTTTCCCTGGGAGAGGGAGAACGACAAGGATAGCAATCTGACAAAATATCCCTTTGTGACCCATAGTGAACTGAATGCAATTTTGAATTACCGCGGAGGATCCTTAGAGGGCACGAAGCTGTATGTGTCCCTCTTCCCCTGCAATGAGTGTGCGAAAGCCATCATTCAGGCAGGGATCCATACCGTGGTATATGACAGCGACAAGTATCGGGGAACCCCTTCCAACCGGGCAGCCAGGCGGATGTTTGATGCGGCGGGAGTGGAGTGCGTTCCATACAGCAGGACAGGACGTACGATACATATCGGGGTCTGAACGACAGATTAAAGGAGTATGAACGTTTGAAGCGCCTACAGAAGACAGCTGTGCTGCTTGCAGCGGTGATCCTTGCAGGAGCCTTTTCTTCAGAAGACATCAAAGTAGAAGCTACCAGTAGTACCTGGCAGCAGATTCAGAGGGAACAGCAGGAAAAAAATGAACTGCAGAACCAGCTGAACCAGGAAAACGATAATCTGGAGAACCTGAAAGGAGAACAGAATTCCCTCAAGGGACAACTGAATAATCTGAACGGTCAATTGACGGAGGTCAGCAATAATCTGGCGGATCTGGAACAGCAGATCGCGGATAAGGAGCAGGAGATCGCAGATACCCAGGATAGTCTGGAGGAAGCGAAGGCAACGGAAGAGTGGCAGTATGAATGTATGGTGATCCGCGTCAGGGATATGTACGAACGGAACGAGACCAGTTACATCAATGCTCTTCTGAACGCGCAGAGCTTTGACCAGGTGTTGAATGCTGCGGACTTTTTTGAACGGATCGCTGCCTATGACCAGAAAAAGCTGAAGGAATTCGAAGAAAACCGTCAGCTGATCGAAGAGGAAGAGGCAAGGCTTCAGACAGAGAAGGCAGAGCTGGATAATCTGAAATTAGAAGCGGAAGCCGAGAAAAGCAAGGTATCCGGTCTGATCAGCCAGACATCCAACAATATTGCCAAATATGCCGGAGACATCTCCGAAGCGGAACAGAGAGCCCTGGCATACGAAGCGGAGATCAAGAAAAAAGAGGATAATCTGGAAACCCTCAGGAAAAAGCTTGCCGAAGAGATCGCTATGTCCCAGAAGGCAGCAAATGCCACCTGGCGGGATATTTCCGATATCTCTTTCGAAGAGGGAGACAGATATCTGTTAGCAAATCTGATCTACTGTGAAGCGGGAGGCGAACCCTATGACGGTCAACTGGCGGTAGCCAGCGTTGTGATCAATCGTGTCAGAAGTTCAGTCTATCCCAACACGGTGGTGGGTGTGATCTATCAGAACAAACAGTTCTCACCGGTAGCCAGTGGACGGTTGGAACTGGCTCTGGCTGCTAACAAGGCCACGAGCCGTTGCTATCAGGCGGCGGATGAGGCAATGTCCGGAGTGACGAATGTAGGCAATTGCGTGTATTTCCGTACCCCGGTGGAAGGACTGACCGGCATCAGTATCGGTGGTCATATATTTTACTAAGGTGAATGTGAGAATCCATGAAAATCAACATCGTAGAACGAGAAGGGTATTCCAACAGAATTATGAACTGGAAGATCTATGTGAGGAAGGATCTGACAGTAGCCAAGGCATCGGAATATTACTATGAATTTATCGAGGAAAATTCCTTTCGTCCGGTGAGTGAACTGGTGCTGCCGGAGGATGGTGAACTACTGAAGGAGGCGGCTGCGGCGGACTCATTCACTCCGCTGGAATTAATGACGGTTCTCAGCAACCTCAAAGACAGTACCCGGAATGTATATCTGCGTATGGAACAGAGTGAACAGACAGAGGATGGAATTCCTTTGTATCAGATCACGCTATCGGATCTGCATGATCTGGAGAATAGAACGGTACAGCTGGAACAGAGCATTCTAAAATATCGTCATTTTATGACATTGGAAGATGTTTATTACTTTGAGTATCTGATCGACAGTGATCATATCACAGTGTATAAATATGTCAATGAACGGTCAATGAATCAGTTTGAAGGATCGTTGAAGGATCTGATCCGGACGGTGGAGAACGCACATACAGACAGTAACATTGCCAAAATGGAAGAACATCTGCGGGTGTTTTGTGCCCATTTGCGTAATGGCGAAGATTCCTTTGAAATGAAATTCAACGGTCAGGATGAAGACGAGAGAAGATGGACGGTGAGAGCCTCCCGGATTCCCAAAAACCGGAACATGCTGGCCGGTATCATAGATTCGGACAAAAACCGTGAGCAGGAAGCCTACTATCTGACTCCGGCAGCCAGGGATGCCGGAACAGGTCTGCTGAATAAGCGGGCATGGACGGAATATACCATCGAACAGCTGAATCGGAAGGACGGTCGGGTCCGCTGGCTGGTGATCATTGATGTTGACGAGTTCAAACATATTAACGACACCTATGGACATATCTTCGGAGATCAGGTGATCCGTGGAGTGGCAGAGATCATGCAGGAGCTGGTAGGGCAGAGAGGTATCATCGGCAGATTCGGTGGAGACGAGTATGTGATTCTGTTAGAGAAGGTTGAGACCAGGGAACAGCTGAAGACCCTGCTTAAGACGATTGCGAAGGAACTCAGACTGGCATTCGATCCGAAGATCCATGTGACGGCTTCTATCGGTGTGTCGGAATACCCGGTGGACGGAACAGAGTATGAGTATCTGATGCGCAAGGCGGATAAAGCTCTGTATCTTGCCAAGGAAAAAGGCAAGAACCGACACATTATATATGAAGAGCGTCTGCATGGAAAGCTGGAGACCGACGATATGCAGAACATGGCTATGGCCTATGCGGTATCCAAGGAGAAAAAACGGGAAGCTATCACAGAGATGATCACAAAATTATGTGTATCGGGCGTGAACGCTATTGTGAAAAATGAAGAGCGCCTGCAACAGATCCGCAGTCTGTTTGATCTGGATGGTATTACTATTTTTTCGGACAGAGGTAGTAACCTTGTCTGCAGAAACGGTAATTATATGGCAGAAGCTCCGGATGGTCGTCCCGGGTTTGAAGATGAAGGGTATCTGGCACTGTTTGGTGATGATGGTATTTTTGTAGAATCCAACATGATAAAACTTCGTTCCCAGAACCCGGCAGCTTATGCTGTGATACAGGAGCAGGAGGTTGGGGCTGCCCTTCAATGCCTGTCCAGAAAAGAAGGGATTCCTTATGCAATGGTCAATTTTGAAGTGTTCAATCGTAACCGTAAGTGGTCGGATGAAGACATCACCCTGCTGACGCTGTTGGGACATTGCATCGGAGATTTGTTGAATTATTCAGAGTAAAGTAAACACATGAGCAAAAAGTAAGCACTGCAAGTGCGGTTTTGCGAATGCGTTACTCTGAATAGTTCAGTAATTACAGCCCACTTTTCTCCAGGGGGCTTTGCAGTCTGTCGAATTTGTCGCGATAGATGATCGTGATCAGGTTATTTAACTGGCGCAGGCAGGCAGCCATCTGCGCCTGCGTGATCAGACTTTTTTCCAGTGCCTCAGCCAGTTCATCGAGGTCTACTACATGCATTCTTCCGTCGGGATAGAGGATAATGTCAGCCAGCAGATCGGTAACGATCAGGGCATTGTCCTCCGGACGGCGGGTGTATTCTACAATATCGCAGTACCAGTACAACAGAGACCCGTCATGACGGTAGAACTTGCTGATCTTGAACCCTTCCCTCAGATAATAGCAGGAACAGCCATGGGAAAAAGTCGTCTTGGGATTCAGTGTTTTCCATTTTGTCAGAATATAATCATCGTTCTGCTCTACGATAATATCGTCTTTTAACAGAATACATTCTTCCGGGATCAGTCGTTTCCGGTAGATCTGAAGTTCTTTATTCATAACATTTCTCCTTTGTATCAATTTGATAGCGTTCAAAGTTCCGGGAAAGGAATAAAAGGCAGTGGCGGCACGGTGTGAGGACATAATGTCTTCTCCATCCAGATCATGTCATGCCATTCCCCCTGCTTGAAGCCGGAAGCATGAAAATGAGCAACGGTCTTGTAACCGTGCTTCTCATGAAAAGCAATACTGGGCGGATTCGGATAAGTAATGCAGGCACATACATTGCAGATATGCTGTGCTGTCAGATATTCCTCCAGCTTCTGATAAAGAAGGCTTCCAACACCACTCCTTTGAACATCCTGACTGATATAAATGGAGGTTTCCACAGACCAGTTGTAGGCAGCACGTCCCTTGAAGGCGGAAGCGTAAGCATAACCTATGGGAATACCGCTTTTCTCGGCTACCAGATAAGGGTAACGGGCGAGGGTATGCAGGATCCGTTCGGCGAATTCCTCCACGGAAGGAACCGTGTATTCAAAAGTGATCGAGGTGTTCTCCACATAGGGAGCGTAAATGGCAGCCAGGGCTTGGGCATCTTCCGGCGTGGCGGTCCGGATCTTAATTTTATCATTGGCAGTGGTCTGCATTGCGGCAATCCCTCTTTCTGTGATCATTCATAATTTCTGTAAAATAGTTACTCAAATAGTACTTCCGAGAAAGTATCCAAGTCAATCTTTTTTTAGGTGGAATTTATATTTTTTTTACGATTTCAGCAAGGGGATTTTACTGGACAGAGTGTTCAGATTTCGTTATAATGACTATAGGTTTGTCTTGTGGGGACAAAATATACTTAAAAATGAACAAAAATATATGCTTAGAGCAGAAATCAACACGGAGAGAAAGCAGTGTCAAGAAAAAAGAAACCCTATGACAGAACCGTATTCCGTTCGATTGCGCTGATCATGCAATTCGGTATCAACATGCTGGTGCCGATCTGCCTGATGTCGGCGGTGGGTGTCTGGATGGACAAATATTTCGGAACGAACTTCTGGATGATCCTGCTTTTCTGTATGGGAGCAGTGGCCGGAGGGCAGAATGTATACCGTATGGCCAGGACAATTTATGATGACAGTGATGAGAAACACATTAAAAAAGATAAATAGAACCGTTTTGGAGATGGACTTAGGGATCCTGTTTCTGGGAGTGTTGGCGCAGATCATCGGAGCCTTTATCGTGAAGGATAAAATGATATATGCAGGGAGCCTATGGTTCGGTGTCTTGTCTGCGCTTGCAGCAACATATCATATGTACCGTTCCCTGGACCGGGCGCTGGATCAGCCGGAGAAGACCGCACAGAAGATGATCTTCCGCGGATATATCCTGCGTTATGTGATCCTGATTTTTTTACTGCTGGTATTTATGAAGACAGAGGTGATGAATCCTCTGATCTTCTTTTTCTCCTATGTGATATGCATGAAAGTAACGGCGTTTCTACAGCCGCTTACCCATAAATTATGTAATAAGATATTTAAAGAATAAATAATAAGGAGGTGAAACAATGGAACATGGAATTCTGTTATCCGGTGCCGATAATATCGATTTTATGATACATGGCGTGTTTAAGTATTCCTTTTTCGGCCATGAGGTATGGATAACGACCACACATGTGTGTGTGCTGATCGTCATGTTGATCATCATTGGTTTTGCCATTGCCGCCAACCGCTGTATGGCCAAAGCCAGAGAAGTGCCGGAAGGCTTTCAGAATGTGGT
>ERZ1034710.393-NODE-393-length-13680-cov-3.844110_pt1 | contig 13680 bp, 9 predicted proteins | sample MGYA00520597_ERZ1034710 | MGnify/ENA primary metagenome ERZ1034710 (study PRJEB33766, sample SAMN09781714) | gut metagenome | biome: gut microbiome | host: Homo sapiens | place: Madagascar | study: EMG produced TPA metagenomics assembly of the PRJNA485056 data set... | reverse complement strand
ATCATAAGGGCGTTGACTGGTCAGTTCCTACCGGAACTGCAGTATTTGCTTCCTGCGGTGGAACCGTTGTGAAAGCCGGATGGGGAAGCGGATACGGTTATTGCGTTTATATTAATCACGAAGACGGCAGACAGACCAGATATGGTCATTTGAGCAAGGTACTGGTCAAGGCCGGACAGACAGTAAAACAGGGAGAACGTATCGCACTCAGCGGAAATACCGGTATCAGTACGGGGCCTCATCTTCATTTTGAGATCCTGATTAACGGAAGCCAGGTGAACCCGCTCAAGTACCTGAATTAGGGTGTTGTATTTACAAATCCCCCAAAATGTGGTATAAGTGCTTAGGAAGGTTTTTCTGATCTGAGAATAACAGAGGTAAGAAACAATGGAACAATACGCAATTAAAGGCGGTAATCCATTAGTCGGAGAAGTAGAAATAGGAGGTGCTAAGAATGCGGCACTTCCTATTCTTGCTGCTTCCGTAATGACGGATGAGACTGTTTATATAGAAAATATGCCGGATGTAAGAGACACGAACGTACTTTTGTGCGCTATGGAGAACATTGGTGTGATCGTAAAGCGCACCGATCGCCATAAGGTGACCCTCAACGCATCCAATATCAGTGAACTGGTAGTAGAAGATGAAAATATCAAGAAGATCAGAGCTTCCTATTATCTGATCGGTGCTCTTTTGGGAAAATATAAGCATGCGGAGGTGGCACTTCCCGGCGGCTGTGATATTGGCTGCCGTGCCATTGACCAGCACATCAAGGGATTCCGTGCCCTGGGTGCGGAGGTGAAGATCGAGCATGGACTGATCAAGACCCATGCGGAACATCTTCGCGGCAGTCATATCTATATGGATGTGGTCAGCGTTGGTGCTACCATCAATATCATGATGGCCGCTGTAATGGCAGAAGGCACCACCATTATCGAGAATTCAGCCAAGGAGCCCCATGTGGTAGACCTGGCGAACTTTTTGAACAGTATGGGAGCTAACATCAAGGGCGCCGGTACGGATGTGATCCGTATTAAAGGTGTATCCCATCTGCACGGTACCGAGTATGCCGTGATTCCCGACCAGATCGAGGCGGGCACATTTATGTTCGCGGCAGCGGTGACCAAGGGTGATGTAACGGTGAAAAATGTGATCCCCAAGCATCTGGAGTCTATTACGGCGAAGCTGCTGGAGATCGGCTGTGAAGTAGAGGAAGCGGACGACTGTATCCGCGTGGTGGCATCCAAGCCTCTGCAGCATACGCAGGTGAAGACTCTGCCCTATCCCGGATTTCCCACCGATATGCAGCCGCAGATCACCGTGGCACTGGGACTGTCCAAAGGGACCAGCATCGTGACCGAGAGTATTTTCGAGAACCGGTTCAAATATGTAGATGAACTGACCCGTATGGGAGCCAATATCAAAGTAGAGGGCAATACCGCCATCATTGACGGTGTATCCAGATATACGGGAGCAAATATTTCCGCACCGGATCTGCGGGCAGGCGCCGCACTGGTACTGGCAGCAATGTCTGCGGAAGGCTTTTCCACCGTGGATGATATCCGCTATATCGAGAGAGGCTACGAAGACTTCCATCTGAAATTACAGGGACTGGGAGCGCAGATAGAGCTGATCGAAACCGAGAGAGATTTACAGAAGTTCAAATTAAAGATCGGTTGATCCTGTCGGGATTACCGATGCTGAAACTGAGTGCGTGCTACAACTGAGAAAAAATGTCTGTTGACAAACAGAGCATCTCATAGTAAGCTAGCCTACGTAGAAAAGTTCATATAGACTTTCCCTTATTCAGAGTGGTGGAGATACATAGGATCGAGGAAGCCACGGCAACCCCGCATACGAGATGCGGAAGGTGCCCACCTGAGCGAGCAATTGTCGAACAATAAGAGGATTTGATCAATCGTTAAATCAGTCCGCTTAACAAGGCGGACTTTTTTGTATCATTCAGAGCGACTGGCATCGAAGATGCGATTTTATGAATATGGCGCTGAATGACAGGACTTTAAGTAACTTATACACCACTAGACCCTCTTCCCATAGGGAAGCAGAATGGAGGACAAATGGAAAAACGTTTATTTACATCGGAATCCGTAACCGAAGGACATCCCGATAAAATCTGTGATGCTGTATCTGATGCGGTGCTGGATGCACTGATGGAGCAGGATCCGTTCAGCCGTGTAGCATGTGAGACCTGCACCAACACCGGTTTCGTACTGGTAATGGGTGAGATCACCACCAAGGCTAACATTGATATTCCCGCTATCGTTCGTAAGACCGTGACTGAGATTGGTTATGACTCTTCCGAGAAGGGCTTCGATGGTAATACCTGTGCTGTTATGGTGTCTCTGGACAAGCAGTCTGCCGATATCGCTATGGGCGTAGACAAGGCACTGGAAGCAAGAGAGAGCCATATGACCGACGAGCAGCTGGATGCGATCGGTGCAGGAGACCAGGGCATGATGTTCGGTTTCGCTACCGATGAGACTCCGGAATATATGCCGTATCCTATCTCCCTGGCACACAAGCTGACCAGACAGCTGACCAAGGTGCGTAAGGACGGAACATTATCTTATTTAAGACCCGACGGCAAGAGCCAGGTATCCGTAGAGTATGATGAGAATGGAAAGCCTGTCCGTCTGGAAGCTGTCGTTCTGTCTACCCAGCATGACGAGCATGTATCTCAGGAACAGATTCATGAGGACATTAAAAAATACGTATTCGATCCGATCCTGCCCATAGAAATGATCGACGCAGATACCAAATTTTTCATCAATCCTACCGGACGTTTCGTAATCGGCGGACCCAACGGCGACAGCGGACTGACCGGCCGTAAGATCATCGTAGACACCTACGGCGGATATGCCCGTCACGGCGGCGGAGCTTTTTCCGGCAAGGACTGCACCAAGGTGGACAGAAGTGCCGCTTATGCCGCTCGTTATGTTGCTAAAAATATCGTAGCGGCAGGACTGGCTGAGAAGTGTGAAATTCAGCTGTCTTACGCTATCGGCGTAGCACAGCCTACCTCCATCATGGTAGATACCTTCGGTACCGGTAAACTGCACGATGACAAGCTGGTAGAGATCATCCGTGAAAACTTCGACTTAAGACCCGCAGGCATCATCAAGATGCTGGATCTGCGCAGACCTATCTACAAGCAGACCTCTTCCTACGGTCACTTCGGACGTACCGACGTGGATCTGCCCTGGGAGAAATTGGACAAGGTAGATCTGTTAAAGAAATATTTGTAAGTGGAGCGACAATTAAGAAGTATATTACTGCCTGAGCAGTAATATACTTCTTTTACTAAATTGAGAGTTTACGCGAGCAATGAGCCGCGCATAGGCAAAATAAAAACCGTGATTGGGAGCTTGCTCACAAATCACGGTTTTATTCATTATGCGGGGCGAAATCATCAAATCTTGTCAATTAAGCCCCGGTAGTCTTCGTTATGCGGGGCGAAATCATCAAATTTAGTCAATTAAGCCCCGGTAGTTTTCGTTATGCGGGGCGTAATTATCAAATCTTGTCAATTAAGCCCCGGTAGTTTTCGTTATGCGGGGCGAAATCATCAAATTTAGTCAATTAAGCCCCGGTAGTCTTCGTTATGCGGGGCGTAATCATCAAATCTTGTGTGTAGTGCCCCGCATCTTGGTTTAAGGGTACAGACCGGCTTGCCCATGTCACCTGTGCCCACGCTGAGGCAGAAGAAGGGTACAGACCAGCTTGCTCATGTCACCTGTGCCCACACTGAGGCAGAAGAAGGGTACAGACTAGCTTGCCCATGTCACCTGTGCCCACGCTGCGACGGAAGAGAGGCACAGGAGGGCGTTCGCCGCATAGGCAAAAGTAAAGACAGCGATTTGTGCGCAAGCGCCCATCGCTGTCCTCACTATGCGCGGCTCATTGCCCGCGTAACTCTCAAGGTAGCAAAGCAAAAATACCACCCGTAAGGGAGTATGTCACAAAACTCCCCGGGTGGTATTCAAGGAACGATCAATGATTGCTACAATGGGTTATTTCGTCTCGTCAGCGGCTTCGGCTTCGGTCTCGTCAGTCTCTTCCTGACTGTATGCACCGATATGGAACAGCTGCTGCTCACCAGAGGTTGTGACATGGACGCCCTTCTCCTCTAGCTTCAGGTCTTTTACATACATGGTCCTGGTCGTCTGGGGCAGAGCTGCAAGATCAATCTCGATGGGCTCCAACAGATGTGCGGGATCAGCCTTGTAATGTACTTCGGACAACTCTGCTTCAAAGATACCCTGTACTTTGTCCTCATTCAGATATACAATAGGAACGGCAGCAGATACGACTTCACCGGCTACCAGAGCCTGGAAGTCCAGAGCCATATATTTCTTCGTCAGAGGATCAAAATCAATATTCTTCACCAGAACATCTACATTTTTGCCGTCCAGTTCCAGATAAGCCTGCGTACCTTCTTTTGCGTTTTTAATGAAAGCAGCTGCATCCTTCTCTGTGAATTTCAAGGATACATTTTCCTTCATTTCTTTGCCGTACAGGACACCGGTGATAAAACCGTCTCTTCTTAATTTCTTTGCCTTTTCATCAGGATTTCTTTTCTCAGCTTTTAATGTCAACATAACAATTGCCTCCTCTATCTCTACGTTGGTTTTGTGTAGATGAGAGCTTGCCGGAAGTTCTTTTTGCACTATGGTTATTATAGCACATATAGAACAAAGTAAACAGTAAAAATGTCACAAAAATAAGGAAGGAAAAGTAAAAATTACAAGCAAATTTTAGAAAGGCGCCAAAGACAAGTATCAGGAAAGGCGTCAAGGAAAGCGCAAAGAAAGAGCACCAAGGAAAAAGCGTTTAGAAAATGTCATCTTCACCATTGCATCATAAGAACATACTACAACATATACAACACGTTACAACAAGAAAGTAAATGGTTGCACGAAGCAGTAAAATAGGGTATACTTGTCGCAAATACATATGAATTTACTGGGAGGACATAAGGATGGATATGAATATTGTATGTCTGGATCTGGAAGGAGTACTGGTACCGGAAATCTGGATCGCATTTGCGGAGGCCAGCGGGATCCCGGAGCTGAAGAGAACCACCAGAGACGAGCCGGATTACGATAAATTAATGAAATGGAGAATTGGGATACTGAAGGAGCATGGCCTGGGATTGAAGGAAATTCAGGATACGATCGCGAAGATCGACCCGATACCGGGCGCGAAGGAATTCTTAGACGAGCTGCGCTCTATTACCCAGGTCATCATTATCAGCGATACCTTTTCACAGTTTGCCGGTCCACTGATGAAAAAATTAGGATATCCGACTATTTTCTGTAATTCTCTGGAAGTAGCCGAGAACGGAGAGATCACCGGATTTAAGATGCGTGTGGAGAATTCCAAATATACTACAGTAAAGGCACTACAGTCCATCGGCTTCCAGACCATCGCCAGCGGCGACAGCCATAACGATCTGGGCATGATCCAGGCTAGCAAGGCAGGCTTCCTGTTCAAGAGTACTGAGCAGATCAAAAAGGATCATCCGGAGCTGCCGGCATATGAGACTTATGATGAATTGATGGCAGCGATCAAGAGCGCACTATAATAAAAGGCATCATTTAAAATAAAAGACATCTTTAATTAAGAAAAAGGAAGCGAAAAAAGGAAGCGTGGGTATCGAGCAGGATGCCTGCGCTTTTGACGCCCACATTATACTAATTTGGAATGAGGTAATCATGGGAATGGAGCAGGAACAGACACCCCATAAGCGCCGTGTGCGGTATAAGGGAAGATATCCGAAAAAATACGAGGAAAAATATAAAGAATTACAGCCGGAAAAATACGGAGATACCATTGCCCATGTCATCAGCAAGGGCAATACGCCCGCAGGTATGCATAGATCCATTATGGTACAGGAAATCCTGGATTTTCTGAAGATCCAGCCGGAAGAGACCGGATTTGACGCAACGCTTGGGTACGGTGGACATACAAAAGCTATGTTGGAACAATTACAGGGCCGTGGTCATATCTACGCTACAGATGTAGATCCGGAAGAGTCTGCCAAGACGAGGAAACGTCTGGCGGATGCCGGATACGGAGAAGATATCCTGACGATTAAATTACAGAATTTCTGTACCATAGATGAGATTGCAAAGGAGGCCGGCGGATTTGATTTTATTCTGGCGGATCTGGGAGTATCCTCTATGCAGATCGATAATCCGGAGCGGGGATTTTCTTTTAAGGTGGACGGACCTTTAGACCTGCGACTGAATCAGACACAGGGTATCAGTGCGGCCGAACGCTTAGATACGATCAGCAGGGAAGAACTGGCGGGAATGCTCTATGAGAATTCCGACGAGCCCTACTGCGAGGAACTGGCGAAGACGATCACCGATGAGATCCGCAAGGGGCACCGGATCGATACCACGACGAAATTAAGAGAAGTGATCGAAAAGACCCTGGATTTTCTCCCGGAAAAGGAGAAAAAAGATACGATCAAGAAGACCTGTCAGAGAACGTTCCAGGCTCTGCGTATTGATGTGAACCGTGAATTTGAAGTATTGTATGAGTTCATGGAAAAGCTGCCGGGAGCATTGAAACCCGGAGGAAGAGTCGCGATTCTCACGTTCCATTCCGGTGAGGACAAACTGGTAAAACGAGCACTGAAAGAAGGCTGCCGGGACGGAATTTATGCAGATTATTCCAAAGATGTAGTGAGGCCATCGGCAGAAGAATGCGCGCAGAACGGCAGAGCCCGTTCCACGAAAATGCGCTGGGCGATCCGGGCTGAAGAATAACAGACTGACAGATAGAACAAAGGAGGTTTGGGAATGACTGTCATGGAATATATGAATGCACATAGGGAAGACATGGAGCCCTGCGAGTGCGTGATCCTGCCGGACGGCAGTGTAGAGGAACCGCAGCCTTCCCATATCAAGAAACTGGAAGAAATCTCCGGCGAAGATAAACTGACACTGAACAGCCGTATGGAGAAAAATATGGAGCCCATATTTTTCATGGTGGAGTATACCGGCTGTATGCTAGTATGGAGCACCCGTGTAGTGGTGCCTTCCCATCCCACAGCGGCACAGGAGGAGACATTGGAGAACCTGTATTTTGCGGCGATGCTTGCTCCGGGTTATCACAGGGAACAGGTAGGACCGACCTACGAGGAATGCGTGAAAAAAGCAAAAGAACTGCACTAGAAAGGGAACAGCAAAATGGCGTTTACCCATCTTCATGTCCATACAGAATATTCTCTGCTGGACGGATCCAATAAGATTAAAGAATATGTAGCCAGAGTCAAGGAACTGGGCATGAACAGCGCAGCGATCACCGATCACGGTGTTATGTACGGTGTGGTCGATTTCTACCGTGCGGCAAGGGAAGCAGGAATTAAGCCGATCCTGGGCTGTGAGGTGTACGTGGCTCCCAACTCCCGGTTTGACAAGGAGCTGACCGGTGGAGAGGACCGTTATCACCATCTGGTGCTGTTAGCGGAGAACAATACCGGCTATGCGAACCTGATGAAGATCGTCAGCCGTGGTTTTACCGAAGGCTATTACTATAAACCCCGTGTGGATATGGAAGTATTGCAGGAGTTCCATGAGGGTATCATTGCGCTGTCTGCATGTCTGGCAGGTGAAGTGCCCCGATTTATTTTAAAGGGCATGAAAGAAGAGGCGAGAATGGCGGCCCGCAAATACGAGGCATGCTTCGGTAAGGGTAACTATTTCCTGGAATTGCAGGATCACGGCATTCCGGAGCAGCGAACCGTGAATATGGAACTGGTCCAGATGAGCAGGGAGCTGGACATTCCCTTGGTGACTACCAACGATGTGCACTATACCTATGCGGAAGATGCCATTCCCCATGACATTCTGTTGTGCCTGCAGACGGGGAAAAAGCTGGCGGATGAAGACCGTATGTGTTACGAAGGCGGTCAGTATTATGTCAAAAGCGAGGAAGAGATGAAGGGGCTGTTCCCCTATGCCTGGGAGGCAGTGGAGAATACCCAGAGGATCGCAGACCGCTGTAATGTGGAGATTGAATTCGGCGTGACGAAGCTGCCGAAATATGATGTGCCGGAGGGGTACGATTCCTGGAGCTACTTAAATAAGCTCTGCGATGACGGACTGGCGGAACGCTATGGCGACGGTGATCAGCCCGCCGGAGAGACCGGACAGACACTCAGGGAACGCCTGGACTATGAACTTGGCGTTATTCAGAGAATGGGATATGTGGACTACTTCCTGATCGTATGGGATTTCATCAATTATGCGAAGGAGCATGGAATCCCCGTGGGACCGGGACGAGGCTCCGCGGCGGGAAGTATCGTGGCATATTGCCTGAAGATCACCAACATCGATCCGATTCATTACAATCTGCTGTTTGAACGGTTCCTGAACCCGGAACGTGTCTCCATGCCCGATATTGACGTGGATTTCTGCTTTGAACGGAGACAGGAGGTCATCGATTATGTGGGCAGAAAATACGGCAATGACAAGGTGGTGCAGATCGTAACCTTCGGTACCCTGGCGGCGAAAGGTGTCATCCGTGATGTGGGCCGTGTCATGGACCTGCCCTATGCGTTCGTGGATTCCATTGCCAAAATGGTGCCGAACGAACTGAACATTACACTGAGCAGAGCACTGGAGATGAATCCGGAATTCCGCAAGCTCTATCAGGAGGACGAACAGGTCCACCACCTGATCGATATGTGTAAACGACTGGAGGGACTGCCCAGACATACCTCTATGCACGCGGCTGGTGTCGTGATCTGTCAGAAATCCGCAGACGAATTCGTGCCGCTGTCCAGAGGCTCCGATGGTTCCATCGTTACCCAGTTCACCATGACGACGCTGGAAGAACTGGGCCTGTTGAAAATGGACTTTCTGGGACTGCGTACCCTGACCGTGATCCATGATGCCGTAAAATTCATTGAGAATACCACCGGCAGACACATTGATGTGGATGCCGTAGATTATAACGACCCGAAAGTACTGGCTTCCATCGGCACCGGCAGAACGGAGGGTGTGTTCCAGTTGGAAAGTGCCGGGATGAAGAGCTTCATGAAGGAACTGCGCCCCCAGAATCTGGAGGATGTAGTGGCCGGTATTTCTCTGTATCGCCCGGGCCCCATGGATTTTATCCCGAAGTACATCCAGGGGAAAAACCATCCGGAGGATGTGACCTATGCCTGTCCTCAGCTGGAGCCGATCCTGAAACCCACCTACGGCTGTATCGTATACCAGGAGCAGGTAATGCAGATCGTCCGTGACCTGGCGGGTTATACTCTGGGCCGAAGCGACCTGGTGCGTCGTGCCATGAGTAAAAAGAAGCAGGCCGTCATGGAAAAAGAGCGGGCGAACTTCATCTACGGCAATCCGGAGGAGAATGTCCCCGGCTGTATCGCTAACGGCATTGATGAACAGACAGCAGGACAGATCTATGATACCATGATGGATTTCGCCAAGTATGCGTTTAACAAGTCCCATGCGGCATGCTATGCGGTGGTGGCTTACCAGACGGCGTATTTAAAATACTATTATCCCGTAGAATTCATGGCGGCACTGATGACCTCCGTCATCGATAACCCGAAAAAAGTATCGGAGTATATTTTGAACTGCCGGAACATGAATATTGCCATTCTACCGCCGGATGTAAATGCGGGAGAAGCCGGATTCTCTGTGACAGACGGCAAGATCCGCTATGCCCTGACAGCTATCAAGGGTGTGGGACGTCCGGTCATTGACAGCCTGGTGCAGGAGCGTAAGGAGAGAGGTCCCTTCACAAACCTGAAGGACTTCATTACCCGCATGTCCGACAAAAAAGAGATGAACAAGCGGGCCATTGAGAACCTGATCAAAGCAGGAGCCATGGACGGACTGGGCGGCACCAGAAAACAGTTCATGAGCGTCTATGTGCAGATCGCGGATCACATCGCCCATGACAAGAAAAACAATCTGGCAGGACAGATTTCCCTGTTTGATATCGCCGGCGAAGAAGATAAGGAAGAATTCGATATCCGGATGCCAAATGTAGGCGAATACAGCAAGGAAATGCTGCTTGGCTTTGAAAAAGAGGTCCTGGGTGTCTATGTCAGCGGTCATCCTTTAGAGGAATCCCAGGAGTTGTGGCAGAACTGCATCAGCAATACCGCCGGAGACTTTGCGCTGGATGAAGAGTCCGGAGAGGTGGAACTGGTCAAGGATCAGGCGAATGCGGTCATCGGCGGACTGATCGCGGACAAAAACGTAAAATACACCAAGAACGACAAGATCATGGCATTTTTAAATGTGGAGGACCTGATCGGCAACGTGGAAGTCGTGGTATTTCCCCAGGTATATGAGCGCTACAACACTTTGCTTACAGAGGATGCCAAAGTGTTCATCCGGGGCAGAGTGTCCTTGGAAGAGGACAAGGACGGCAAGCTGATCTGTGACCAGATCATCAGCTTCGAGGATGCACAGGCAGCCAGAGCGGCGAACCAGCCTCTGTTCCCCAGAAATTACGGAGGCCGGGGCGGCAGCAGCCGCGGCGGATCCTACGGAAACGGAAGTGGAAATGGCGGTGCCGGTGGATACCGGAATGCCGGGAACGGCTACGGACAATACCAAAATGACGGTATGCAAAGCAGTAGTATGTCGGTGGGACAGACCGGTCAGGCATCAGGACAAATGCAGTCCGGGCAGCAGCCGCAGGGCACAGGGGCACAGCAAAAAAAAGGCATGCCCGCGGGGGCCTGGATCCAGTTTCCCAATATGGAAGCCTATAAGGCCAGAGAACAGGAATTGTTACAGGCCATCGCCGACTCCGACGGCAATGACGATGTGGTGATCTACCTGAGGGATATTAAAAACATCAAGATCCTGCCTGCAAATCTCAGGGTAAAAGCCGATGAGACATTAATGGAAAAGCTCACATCGCAGTTTGGAAAAGAAAATGTTAAATTTATAACGAAACCTATTGAAAACCGCTCAAAAATAGATTAAAATAAAGAATCGAGAAGAGAAAATTATTCGTTCGTTTACTTAGGAGGTAACAGTCATGGCAAAAGAGATTAAGACGATCGGCGTACTGACCAGCGGCGGTGATGCACCGGGAATGAACGCTGCTATCCGTGCAGTTGTTCGTACAGCCATTGCAAGAGGACTGAAGGTTAAGGGTATTAAAAAAGGTTATCAGGGTCTTTTGAATGAAGAGATCGTAGATATGGAAGCCAAGGATGTGTCCGATATCATCCAGCGCGGTGGTACCATCTTAGGAACCGCACGTTGTCTGGAGTTCAAGGAAGCGGAAGGACAGAAGAAGGGCGCTGAGATCTGTAAAAAGCACGGTATCGACGGTATCGTTGTCATCGGCGGTGACGGTTCCTACCGTGGTGCACAGGCGCTGTCCAGACTGGGCATCAACACCATTGGACTTCCCGGAACCATTGACCTGGATATCGCCTGTACCGAGTACACCATCGGCTTCGATACCGCAGTGAACACTGCAATGCAGGCTATTGATAAGGTTAAGGATACCTCTTCCTCTCATGAGAGATGCAGTATCATCGAGGTAATGGGCAGAAATGCCGGATACATTGCTCTGTGGTGCGGTATTGCCAACGGCGCCGAGGATATCCTGCTTCCCGAGAAGTACGATTACAACGAACAGAATATTATCAATAATATCATTACCAACCGTAAGCATGGCAAGACCCATCATATTATCATCAATGCCGAGGGAATCGGACATTCCACTTCCATGGCCCGCCGTATCGAGGCAGCTACCGGTATTGAGACCCGTGCTACGATCTTAGGTTACATGCAGCGTGGAGGAAGCCCTACTGCAAAGGATCGTTACTATGCATCTATCATGGGTGCTTACGCAGTAGACATCATGCTGGAGGGCAAGACCAATCGTGTCGTTGGTTACCAGCACGGTGAATTCATCGATTTCGATATTGAGGATGCACTGCAGATGGAGAAGGGTATCAACGATTATCAGTTTGAGGTATCTCATTTACTTTCCATCTAAGTTAACAGTTCAGACATCATGAATAGAAAATATGCGTGGGTGCTTGCACACTACGCATATTTTTCTACTCATGTCTGAACGGATACGAAGACAAAGGCGTTTCCCATTGCGTGGAAGCGCCTTTTTGACTATAATAAACTCATCCATAGAATGCATCACGTCTGCTTGCAGACAGGGGATGCATTCTATGAGAGGAGTAAACAGACATGAGTATGAAGGACGATAGTCCGGAATACGAATGGATGTTGCGATTTTGAGAGTGCGTAGCACGAAAAATCGCATTATTATGCATTATTATGGCGGGATAGCAGGGAGCAGACAGATATGATCACAAGCAGCAACAATGCAAAAGTAAAACAGGTCGTGCAGTGGCAGACGAAGGCGAAGGAACGGCGTAAGGATCATGTATTCCTGGCGGAGGGCGTCAGGATGTGTGAGGAAGCGCCGGTAAAAAGCGTAAGAGAGGTCTATCTCACAGAAGAATTGGAGCAGAAGCTCCGGCAGAATGCCCAAAACGGCGATACTGCATTCTGGGATAAGCTTCAGCAGACTGGCTATGAGACCGTATCCCCGGAAGTATTTGCAAAAATGGCAGATACCCAGACTCCCCAGGGGATCCTCACAGTGTTGGAGCAGCCTTCCTATGATCTGACACAGCTTCTGGAACAGCCGGAGCCGTTATTTTTGATCCTGGAGAATTTACAGGATCCCGGGAACCTGGGAACCATGATACGTACCGGGGAAGGGGCAGGAATAACGGGCGTTATTATGAATCAACAGACTGTGGATATCTTCAATCCGAAGACCATCCGTGCCACCATGGGCTCCATATTCCGGGTACCGTTTGTCTATGTGCCGGAGCTATCCCCGGTGCTGACGCAGATGCATGAGCGAGGGATTCATACCTACGCGGCACACCTGAAGGGACAGAAATATTACGATAGCTTTTCCTTCCGGGAGCCCACCGCATTCCTCATCGGCAATGAAGGAAACGGGCTGACCAAAGAGATCTCCGACCAGGCCGGGCAGTACCTCAAAATCCCCATGGAGGGTAAGGTGGAATCCCTGAATGCTTCGATCGCTGCGGCACTTTTGATGTATGAGGCGCACAGACAGCGAAACCTGTAGGCATAGTAGCGGTTCAGGGCTATATTATATTTAGGTAGAAAAACAGAGCAGGAGGACAGATATTATGAAGATTGGATTTATCGGATTGGGAAATATGGCAACGGCAATGATTGGCGGTATGCTGCAGAAAGGCATTGCAAAGCCGGAGGATATCATCGGTTCCTCTAAGACAGAAACAACTGCAGAAAAAGTTAAAACCAAATTTAATATCAACACAACGACAGACAACACTGCCGTGGCTGAGCAGGCAGATATCCTGTTCCTGGCCGTAAAGCCCATCTTTTTCCCAAAAGTGATCGCCGAGATCAAGGATGCTGTGAAGGCTGATACCCTGATCGTCAGCATCGCAGCAGGCAGGAATCTACAGTATCTGAAGGATGCATTTGGCAGACCGGAGCTTAAGCTGATCCGCTGCATGCCCAATACGCCGGCACTGGTACTGGAGGGCTGTACCGGCGTCTGCGCCGGAGCCAACGTCACAAAGGAGGAACTGGAACGGGTCCTTGTAATGCTTCGTTCCTTCGGTAT
>ERZ1034710.390-NODE-390-length-13772-cov-9.140264_pt1 | contig 13772 bp, 13 predicted proteins | sample MGYA00520597_ERZ1034710 | MGnify/ENA primary metagenome ERZ1034710 (study PRJEB33766, sample SAMN09781714) | gut metagenome | biome: gut microbiome | host: Homo sapiens | place: Madagascar | study: EMG produced TPA metagenomics assembly of the PRJNA485056 data set... | reverse complement strand
TAATAACAATAAAAATTAAATATGAAAGTATACTTCTTAACAAGAGAGCCTTTCCCTAATGGAATGGCTGCAACAAAACGATTATTGTGCTATGCAAGGGCTTTAAAAAATGAAAATATTGAGTCTGAAATATTAGCAATTACGCGAACAGAAACATTTGATTCGAATCGGAATAACTTCCTACCTATAGGATTTGCATATGATATAAAATATGTATACATAGGGGGAAAAACTACAAGATCAAAGTTTCGTTTTATGCGTTTTTGGGATGACCAAATAGATAAATTGAAAACAATAATTTATTTAGCTAAGAATATAAAATGTGGAGATGTCGTATTCTTTTATTGTGACTCTTATTTAGACTTTACTTTAAAAGTAATACAAATATTTAAGCAGCGTAGAGTTTCTTTTGTTCGTGAATTATGTGAACTTCCGTTTGGAACATCAAAAGAAAACAAAAAATCTAAGCATATGCGCTTAAAAACATTTAAAAGACAGTTTCCCTTGTTGGATGGCTTTGTTTGCATATCTGATAGTTTATATGAAGAAGCTAAAAAATATGGAAAAGAAGACGCAGAATATATAAAAATCCCAATTTTGGTCGATTTTGATGAGTATAGATTAGAAGATAAATCTGACTGTGCTGATATTCCTTATATATTTCATTCTGGAACTTTATATGAACAAAAAGATGGTATTTTTGGTATGTTGGAGGCTTTTGGTCTTGCTGTAAAGGAGTTGAATGTACCAATGAAATTTATTCTTACAGGAAGAATTGGAAAATCTCCACATACTCGTGAGATTAATGAAATTATTGCAAAATACGATATGAAAGACAGAGTGGTTTTTACAGGTTATCTTTCAGATTCAGATCTAAAATCTTATTTGTCAAAGGCATCATTAGTTATAATAAACAAGTATGAAACGCAACAAAACAAATATTGCTTTTCAACAAAATTAGGCGAGTATCTTGCGGCTGCAAAACCTTTGATTATCACAAGTGTTGGAGAAGCAACAAATTGGCTTAATAATGGAGAATCGGCATATATTGTACCTCCTCATGATATAAATGCTATGTCTAAGGCAATAATACATGCTATGACAAACCATGATGAAAGAAAACAAATAGGATTAAAAGGTCAATTTGTTTGTAAAGAATCATTTGATTTTAAGGTTTGGAGTAAGAGATTTGTGCATTTTTTAAACAATACAATAAATAAACAAAAATGAAAAAACTTGGTATGTTATGCAGAGGCGTTTTAAACAGAATGGTTTATATATTGCCGGATAAATGGTTTCTTTTCTTACGTTTTAGAAATGAAGTTGGATATTGGCCTCATTTGAACCATCCACGTACATTTAATGAAAAACTGCAATGGTTAAAATTGCATGATATTCATCCCGAATATACACAGATGGTTGATAAAATTGAGGCTAAGAAATACGTGGCTTCTAAATTCGGGGGGGGTAAATATATTATCCCAACATTAGGAATTTGGAACTCTGTCGATGAAATCGAATGGGACAAACTGCCTCAAAAATTTGTTATTAAAGTATCTTCTGATAGTGGTGGTATTGTTGTCTGTAAGGATAAGCAAAAGTTAGACATCTGTGCTGCTAAAAAAGTGTTGTCATATGGATGGGGCAGAGATTGTTCTGTAAGAAACAAAGAATATCCTTACCGTAATATAACACCTAGAATTATAGCGGAAGAATATAAAGAAGATGAAAGTGGCTATGAATTGAAAGACTATAAAATCTTTTGTTTTAATGGTGAACCTAAACTTCTTTTTGTTGCAACAGACCGACAGATGGATTCTGAAGAAACAAAATTTGATTTCTATGACCTACAATGGAACCATTTACCATTCAAAAATGGACATCCTAATAGTAAACGTTTATTAGAAAAGCCAAAGAATTTTGAGCAGATGTTGGATATTGCAAGAAAATTATCAGCAGGAATTCCTCATGTAAGAATTGATTTATACAATTGTAATGGAAACATATATTTTGGAGAAATGACATTCTTTCATAATAGTGGAATGGTTCCTTTTGAGCCATTGGAGTGGGATTTTAAATTAGGCGGATTATTGAAACTGCCTAAAATATAAATAGATTATAGAACATATAAAGTAGAAATATGAGTAAAAAGAAAGTTCTTTTCTTCCTTCCTGATGATATGGGAGGAGCACAAAGAATGACAATAACTATTGCTCAATTTTTAGATGAGCAAAGTTTTGATGTACGATTTGTGGTTATGGGTAATAACAAAGACAAACCTGTGGTTAAAAATATACCACAGGGATATAAAATTTTGTTTTTGAAATCTAATGTTGCGCATAAGAGTAAGTTGTTAGTTAATGTAAGTAAAGTTCTCAAACTTATTTGGAAGGAAAAACCAAATTATATTTTTGCTTCTTTATGTTCTATAAATCTTATTCTTCTGTTATCCTCGCTTTTCTGTAGAGTGAAATGTATAATAAGGATGGATAATTATCTGGATATTGAGTCTAGTTTGGCTCGTATCCTTATAAGAATCCTGTACCCTTTAGCTTATAGAATTATTTCTCAGCAGGAAGATATGGAAGAAGTCTTTAGAAAATATGTCAAATGTAAAGACAATCAGTTGATAACAATACATAATCCAATAGATAAAAAACGGATTGATGATAGAACCGAGAAAGTTGAAAGCCCGTATAAAGATGAGAAAGATATTTTAAAATTTCTTTGGGTTGCAAATATCACTTACAATAAAGGTAATGATATTCTTATAAACGCTTTTGAAAAAGTACATAATAGCATCCCTAATGCTCATTTGTATTTTGTAGGTACCTTAAAGAACAATCCATATTGTGATAAGTGCTTGAATCTTGTTAAAGATAAAGGCTTGCAGGATTACATTCATTTTGTGGGATATGATGATAATCCATATAGATGGATGAAATTTTGTGATTGTTTTGTTTTGCCTTCAAGAATAGAGGGTCTTCCAAATGTATTGGTGGAAGCCATGTATTTAGGACGTCCTGTAGTAGCAACAAAATGTATTCCCTTCATTTCAAGAATGGTAGATGATGGTAAAAATGGTATTCTTAGTGAAACTGAAAATCCTCAGGCTTTGGCAAATGCCATGATTAAAGCCGTGGATTTGAAAAATTTCAAAATGACATATAAACCATCAACTGCTGATGATTTTGCAAAAATATTTAATTAAGTATTATGAATGGTTCTATAAAAGTATCAATAATAATACCTGTATATGGTGTAGAAAAGTATATAGAGAAATGTGCACGTTCTTTATTTGAACAGACATATTCTAATATAGAATATATTTTTGTCAACGATAAGTCGAAAGATGACAGTATTGATATATTAAAAAAGGTATTAACTGCCTATCCCGATAGAAAGGCACAAGTAAGAATAGTTGAACATGAGAAGAACAAAGGTCTTTCTCAAGCAAGAGAAACAGGCATAGGCTATGCTTCTGGTATGTATCTGATGCATGTGGACAGCGATGACTATATTGCACCAAATATGGTTGAATTATGTGTCGATAAAGTCTTACGTACAAATTGCGATATGGTTATTTGTGGCTTTTGGGATGAATATGCTAATCATAGAGTTGCTAACTGTTCAAGTTGTCAGCCTTGTGATAAGTGGTTTTATTTATCTCATATAATAACACAGGATTTCTTATGTTCTATATGGGGAAAACTGATACGGACCAGTTTGTACAAATCTAATGATATTCATTGTATCCCAGAGATAAGTTTTGCTGAGGATTATGCGGTTTTACCTCGCTTGTTATGGTATTGTACAAAGATAGAGTTTTTGTCTAAACCTCTTTATCATTATACTCATTTTAATAATACTTCTTTGACTAATAATTTCAAAATGAAGGATGTTCATGATAAAGTTATAGCTCAAAAGTGTATTGATGCTTTTTTTGCAAATAAGAACGCTTATAAAGAAGAAATTCAAATTGCAAATTTGAAACGTAAGGCTTGGGCTATTCGTGCAATGGTGATAAATGGATATAAAATGAAAGATATAAATAGTTTTTTTGATAACTATCACTATAAGTTATCTCTATTTAAGAATTTTTCCATAAATCATAATATTATATTGATGTTAAATAATATCAATTGTATGTTTTTGCTTAAAATGTATTGTCGATTAACTAAATGTATAAAAAGATGAAAAACAGAATTATTAGTTTAGATATAGTTCGCTGTTTGTGTGTTTTATATATAGTCAGTTTCTGGCATATGGGAGATTATATCAAAAGTTCTTATCCTGCAATATTTTCAGATGTTACAACAGGAGTATTGGCAACTTTTACGTTTATCTCAGGCTTGTTTTTAGGAAAAAAGAGAATGCCCGTCTTGACTTTTTATAAGAAGAGATTGAGTCGTTTTTTCTTTTTGTTTTTGATTTCTTGCCTTTCATTTTATGCATTTGGTTCTATAAAAACTTTCACTCAGTTGTGTTTTACACTTACAGGTCTAAGTTGTTTTATCCCACCACAACCTATGACCTTATGGTATTTTTCCATGATTATCATATTTTATATGATAACTCCATGGTTGAACTTCAATACAAATAACAACAAAAATATTTTCCTTAGGGCTGTTTTGTCTTTGATTTTACTTGTTACTTTGGTAAATATAACAGATGGTGATCATCGGGTAAGTTTGATGTATTGTTTTTATTTATTAGGATATTTTACTCCAGTCAAGACATTTCAAAATACAAAATCTTTAGGTTATTTATTTGTTTTGATGTTAGCTGGTGGATTCCTCCTTTTATTGGGGCATTACTACGAATTTAAATTCTTAGCTTCCTTAGGAGTCTGTATATTTGTTTCTTGTTTAGGGGTGTTGCTACAAGAATGTATACCTAATATTGTCAAGAAATGCTGCGTGTTTTTATCTTATTCTTCAATGTCTGCATATTTGTTTCATAGGCAGGTATATGGGGGGGGTAAAGCATGTCTTCTTTTCTGATGGATCAGCATTTCCACTTTGGTTGGTTCCTATTTTGGTAGTTTGTCTTTTTGGTATTTCTTATGCAATTCAAGTTGCATATGATTATTTGATTAATAATTTTATATTAAAGAAAAAATGAATTGGATTTCTGAATTTGTATATAATGTTAAAAAAGGTAATAGATGGGGGGGGATATGTGTTTTAAACTATCGCATTGCACATTATTTTACATTGGGTAGATTGTGGATAATCGGTTGGCCATTTCTTGTTTATTACCATTTTGTTTTTCGACATATTGTTGGGTTTGATTTGCATGAAAAAGCAGAGGTGGGAATTCCTTTTAGCCCATGGCATTGCTTTGGAATTGCAATAAACCCTCATGTGAAAATAGGTAAATATGTAAAGATGGCACATAATACAACTTTAGGACAAAATAATGGTAAATCTCCAATTATAGAAGATTATGTCATTTTAGGCCCTTCAGTATCTGTTATTGGAGATGTCACGATTGGTAAAGAATCCGTAATAGGAATTGGATCTGTAGTTACCAAAAGTATTCCGTGTTGTAGTGTTGCTGTTGGGAATCCTGCAAAAATAATAAGAAAAATATGAAAATAGTTTATTTGTTTGGTAAGTTTGGCGATTTCTCTAAGAAACCTTATGGAGGTGGTGAAGTAGGAAATAGACGAACTAAAAAGATTTTGGAAGACTTGGAATATCAAGTTATTCCAATTCATCGATATTGTAATTATAAAAAGAAAAGTTTTTTGGTCTATATGGATATGATATTTGGTGATATTATATCTGTACTAAAAATGGCATTTAAGTTGTTGTTGAAAAGCCGCAAAAATAGTGTTGTTCATATTTCGGGTTTTACAGGTGCGTATATGCCAATAGAATATTGCTCTGTTTGTATAGCAAAACTTTTAGGATTTAAAGTTATATATGAAATCAGAGGAGGAGGTATAATACAGTGTTATAATGATGGATCTGTATTATATAAAAAGCTTTTTCATAATACTGTAAAAATGGCTGATCACATTTGGTCTCAAGGAAAGGAAAATAAGGACTTGATTTGTTCGAATACTAAAAGTCGATTCTTTTATTATCCCAATTGTGTAAGTGAAGAGTTTATGCCTCACCAATGTCCAAATAAAGAAAAAAATATACTTCGATTGATTTATATGGGACGAATAAATCCCTCTAAGAACGTTGATGTTATATTAGAAACTGCATTGTATTTAAAAAATAAAGGAATAAGTTTTATTCTCGATATTATTGGAGGAGCGACTGATTGCCCTGAGTATTTGGATAAATTAAAAGTGTTTGTTACAAAAAACAAATTAGAGAATGAAGTATTTTTTAGGGGACAATTAGACAAACCTGATATGGTTGAATATCTGAAGAGTGCCGTTTTTTTCCTTTTTCCTACCCAAGAAAAAAGAGAAGGGCAGTCAAACTCTCTTACGGAACTTATGTCTTTTGGCATAATTCCTATTGCATCCTCACAAGGTTATAATCGTACCATAATTGATTGTGACGATTTAATTGAGAATAACCTTACTGCAGAGTCTTATGGCAACAAAATAATAGATGTATTAAATACTAAAAGAATTGATTCTTTATCTAAAGAAATGTATTTAAGAATTAAATCTCATTTTACATATTCCGCTGTAAGAGATAAAGTTAAGTTTGAATATAATGAAATCTTTAGAAATATTTAATAGCCTGAAAATTCATTAGTAAATATATGAAAGTAGCAATCGTACAGGAATGGCTTGTCACAGTCGGTGGCTCTGACAAGGTCGTAAAGGCAATCTTGGATGTATTTCCTGATGCCGACATATATACATTGGTAGCAAAAAAAGAGGTGTGTGATGAACTTGGTATTCCTTGGGAAAAGGTTCATACCTCCTTTATTCAGAAAATGCCTTTAGGTACTAAGAAGCATCGTGCGTATTTACCTTTGTTTCCTTTTGCAATCGAGCAGTTTGATTTGAGAGGATATGATGTCGTTATCTCTTCTTCTCATTGTGTGGCGAAAGGTATTTTGACCAAGGCTGACCAGCTCCATATCTGTTATTGTCATAGTCCTATCAGATATTGTTGGGACATGTATAATGAATATTTGGAGGAGTCGCATTTGGATAAGGGCTTCAAGAGTTGGTTAGTTCGTCTCATGCTTCATCCTATCCGTCAGTTTGATGCTATAGCTGGAAGCCGTGTTGATTATTATATTAGTAATTCTGACTATGTAGGACAGCGCATCAGAAAGACATATAGAAGAAAAGCTACTACCATTCATCCTAATATTGATATCTCCAATTTTGAATTATGCAATGATAAACAGGAATATTATTTGGCAAGCAGTAGATTAGTCGCATATAAGAAAATAGATACTATTATTGAAGCATTCAATAAGATGCCAGACAAGAAGCTTGTTGTTATCGGTGGCGGTCCTAATCTAGAGGCTTATCGTAAGTTAGCTAAGGATAATGTGACGGTAATGGGGTATCAGCCATTTGATGTACTTAAAGAGAAGATGCAGCATGCTAAGGCTTTTGTCTTTGCTGCTGATGAAGATTTTGGTATGATTCCTATCGAGGCTCAAAGTTGTGGTACACCTGTAATTGCGTATGGACATGGTGGCTCGCTAGAGACTGTTAATGGTGGTAAGACAGGATTGTTCTTTAAAGAGCAGACTCCTGAAGCAATTGTAGAAGCCGTCAATAAGTTTGAGGCTATGGGATCACAACCATTTGCTCCTGCTGATTGTCGTCAATGGGCTGAAGGTTTCTCTGAAGAGAGATTCAAAAGAGAAATCAAAGAGTTCGTTGAAGAGAAATACGAGGAATTTAAAAAGTACGGAATAAATATCGATTAATGAATTATATTATCACTGGTGGTACCGGTTTCATCGGTACCCATCTTACAAATTTGATTAAGGAGCGTTATCCTAACGCCCAAGTATATAACCTCGACATCGTGAAGCCTGGCACTCCTAATCCGGTAGTAAAGGATTACAAGCCAGCTTTGCGTGATGGTCAGAAGTTGCAGTCAACTTTCATTGAGTATGACATCCGCAAGCCTATCGAGAACTTGCCATTTACCCCTACAGAGGATGATGTCATCTTCAACTTTGCTGCTGTGCATCGTACTCCTGGTCATGAAGATCATGAGTATTTCGAGACGAATATCCGTGGTGCCGAGAATGTGGTGGCGTTTGCAGAGAAGTGGAATATCAAGAAGATAGTGTTTACTTCAAGTATCGCACCATATGGTGCTGCTGAGGAGTTGAAGAAGGAAACGACATTGCCTACTCCTAATACTGCTTATGGTATCTCTAAGTTAGTGGCTGAGAAGATTCATGAGAAGTGGCAGAATGGTGATGCGGCTCATCGCCAGCTCACTATCGTTCGCCCTGGTGTAGTATTCGGAAAGGGTGAGAATGGTAACTTCACCAGATTGTATTGGGCTATCCGTGGTCATAAGTTTGCTTACCCTGGCAGAAAGGATACCATCAAGGCTTGTATATATGTAAAGGAGTTGGTGCGCTTCATGCTTTATCGTTTGGAGCATCATGAGTATGGTGTAGAGTTGTACAACTGTTGCTTCGAGCCTGCTTATACCATTCAGCATATCGTTGAGGCAATGAAGACGGTAACAGGATTGACTCAGTTCGTTCCTGATATTCCTAACTGGGTTATCATGCCTATGGCTAGAACTGCCATGCTTCTTGGCTCGCCAATGGGTATCTGTCCTGCGAGAGTAAAGAAACTCCAGATTTCTACTAATATCTGTGGTGAGAAGTTGAAGAACTGTGGCTATCAGTTTAAGTGGAGTTTCGAGGAGGCGCTGGCTGACTGGTTTGAGGATAATGACAGAAAGTGGCTGAAATAGGTTTGGATAGCATGAAAGACACGAACAAAACTATCATAGATGTTTGAACGGTGTTAAAATTCTAACTATTTATTTATCAGGTTATTGAATTCTATGATGATTCATGGTGCTCAGTATTATATCATTAACATTCATTATTTAAAAAATGAAAGATTTTAAGAATTTAAGAATTGCTGTAGCCGGTACAGGCTACGTTGGTCTGAGTATAGCAACTTTGCTATCTCAACATCATCATGTAAGTGCAGTGGATGTTGTCCCTGAAAAGGTGGAGAAACTGAATAACAAGATTTCTCCTATCCAGGACGATTATATCGAGAAGTATCTGGCAGAGAAGCCGCTGAATCTGGTGGCTACATTGGATGGTAAGGCTGCTTACAAGGATGCGGACTTTGTGGTGATTGCTGCTCCAACCAATTACGACCCTGTGAAGAATTACTTCGATACTTCGCATGTGGAGGAGGTCATCGACCTGGTTCTGGAGGTAAATCCTGATGCAGTGATGGTTATCAAGAGTACCATCCCTGTGGGTTATACCCGTAGTCTCTATCTGAAGTATGCCAAGAAGGGCGTGAAGAAATTCAACTTGCTCTTCTCTCCAGAGTTCCTTCGTGAGAGTAAGGCGCTCTATGATAATCTCTATCCTAGCCGCATCATCGTGGGCTATCCTAAGATTATCGACCGCCCTGAATTTGCTGAGGAGAATGAGGCTATCAATAGCGTAACAGATGTGGAGATGCTGAAGGAGGCTGCCAAGACTTTTGCGGCTTTGCTGCAGGAGGGTGCTATCAAGGAAAACATCGATACACTGTTTATGGGTATGAAGGAGGCTGAAGCCGTGAAGCTCTTCGCCAATACTTATCTGGCACTTCGTGTAAGCTACTTCAACGAGTTGGATACCTACGCTGAGATGAAGGGCTTGGATTCTGAGGCTATCATTGACGGCGTAGGTCTGGATCCTCGCATCGGTACACATTACAATAATCCTAGCTTCGGCTATGGCGGTTACTGTCTGCCTAAGGATACCAAGCAGCTGTTGGCAAACTATGCTGATGTGCCTGAGAACCTGATTGAGGCGATTGTGGAGAGTAACCGTACCCGCAAGGATTACATCGCTGATGCCGTGTTGAGAAAGGCTGGATATTACAACGAAAACAGCAGTTATGATGCTGGCAAGGAACATGAGTGTGTGATAGGTGTGTATCGTCTGACGATGAAGAGTAACAGCGATAACTTCCGTCAGAGTGCCATCCAGGGCATCATGAAGCGCATCAAGGCAAAGGGCGCTGAGGTGATTATCTATGAGCCTACTCTGGAAGATGGCAGTACCTTCTTCGGCAGTAAGGTGGTGAATGACTTGGATCAGTTCAAGGCGCAGAGCCAGGCGATTATTGCCAACCGCTATGATGCCTGCCTGGATGATGCCAAGGAGAAGGTTTATACACGTGATATTTTTAGAAGAGACTAGTTATGGTACAATATAATGTTGATTTAACGGGGAAGACTATCCTCGTAACAGGTGCTGCTGGCTTTATCGGCAGCAACTTGGCTTTTAGACTGTTGAAGGAAGTGAAGAACGTCAAGGTAGTGGGTATCGATAATATGAACGACTACTATGATGTGCATATCAAGGAGGAGAGACTTCGCAAGTTGCAGGAGTTTGAGGGCTTTACCATGGTATATGGCAGTATCGCAGACAAGGCGGTGATGGACAAGCTCTTTGAGGAGCATCAGCCAAAGGTGGTCGTGAATCTGGCTGCCCAGGCTGGCGTGAGATATTCCATCACGAATCCGGATGCTTATGTCCAGAGTAACTTGATAGGTTTCTACAATATCCTGGAGGCTTGCCGTCATCATGAGGTAGAGCATCTGGTTTATGCTTCTTCATCTTCTGTTTACGGTTCAAACAAGAAGGTGCCTTATTCTACCGATGATAAGGTGGATAACCCTGTGAGCCTTTATGCTGCTACGAAGAAGAGCAACGAGCTGATGGCTCATGCCTATTCGAAGCTTTATAATATTCCAAGTACAGGATTGAGATTCTTTACCGTGTATGGTCCTGCGGGAAGACCGGACATGGCGTACTTCGGCTTTACCAATAAACTGGTGAAGGGTGATACCATCAAGATTTTCAACTATGGTAACTGCAAGCGTGACTTCACTTACGTGGATGATATCGTGGAGGGTATCATGAGAGTGATGCAGCATGCGCCTGAGAAGCAGAATGGTGAGGATGGTTTGCCTATCCCTCCATACAAGGTTTACAATATCGGCAACTCGCATCCTGAGAATCTGCTGGAGTTTGTTAGCATCCTGCAGGAGGAACTGATTCGTGCCGGTGTGCTGCCTGAGGACTATGACTTTGAGGCGCACAAGGAACTGGTGGCAATGCAGCCGGGAGATGTGCCTGTGACTTACGCTGATACTACTCCACTGGAGGAGGATTTCGGTTATAAGCCAGCTACTCCATTGAGAGATGGCTTGCGTGCCTTTGCAGAGTGGTACAAGGAATACTACTGTTAATATTTATGGTTAACGGTTTTTAGCAAACAAGCTACTTAAAGCTAATCTATTAAATAAATATCGTATGGAATATCAATATCATATTTTCTCGCCTTATCGGGTTTGTCCGTTGGGCGCTCATGTGGATCATCAGCATGGTATCGTGACGGGTTTCGCCATTAACAAGGGTGTGGATCTGTGGTTTACACCGAATGAGGATGGCAAGGTGCATTTGGAGTCACGCACCTTTGATGGTGCTGTTGATTTTGACATTACTAAAGGAACGCTGGTAAGAGAAATGCACTGGGGCGACTATGCCAGAGGTGCCAAATACGCACTGAAGAAACGCTTTGACCTGAAGAAGGGTATCAATGGCGTAGTACAGGGTTCGTTGCCAGTGGGAGGATTGTCATCCAGTGCTGCCGTACTCATCGCCTACGTAATGGCTTTTGCCAAGGCAAATGATATCATGCTCCAACCTTTTGAAGTGGTGAAGATTGCTTCGGAGGCGGAGCGAGAGTATATCGGACTGAACAATGGTTTGCTTGACCAGGCATGTATCGCCCTGGGAAAACAGGACGGATTGCTGTTCCTGGACTGTGACAGTGATGATTACCGTATCATCAAGCGAAATCCGGAGATGAAGGAATTTGAAATCGGTATCTTCTTCTCGGGTTTGACGAGAAGTCTGGTGAATAGTGATTACAATCTTCGTGTATATGAGTGCAAGACGGCTGCATGGAATGTGCTGGCGTATCAGAATCATCCATTGAAGGAGTTTAACAAGACTTTCCTGAGAGATATTCCTAAGGAGTCGTATGAGGCATGTAAAGGCAGAATGCCAGCCCGCTTTGCCCGCAGAGCCGAGCATTTCTACTCGGAGTATCGCAGGGTAAGACAGGGTGTGACGGCTTGGGAGACTGGTAATCTGGAACTCTTTGGAAAGCTGTGTTTCGACTCTTGCGAGTCTTCTATCCATAACTATGAGTGTGGTTCGCCAGAATTGATAGCCATCTATGAGATTATGCGCAGTTTGGAGGGCGTATATGGTGGCAGATTCTCGGGGGCCGGATTCAAAGGGGCATGTATCGGTTTGGTGGATCCTGCTTGTAAGGAGAACGTAGAGAAGGAGTTGACCCGTCAATATCTGGAAAAGTTCCCTGAGTATGAGAAGACCTTCAAGGTATTCTGGGTGAAGCCGGATGACGGAGCGAGATTCGTAGAATAATGTTAAATGTTAAGTGTTGGATGTTGAGTTGACATTCTCGCTTGTAATTTTATAGCGCATATATTATGAAGAATATTGTGATAGCGGCAGGATATGCCACAAGATTGGGTGAGTTGACAAAGAACTTTCCAAAGCCATTGCTGAAGATTGGTGAGAATACGATATTGGAAAGAATGCTCGATGATATTGATAAGATTTCGGAGATTGATGAGCACATCATCATCACAAACCACAAGTTTGCCGGCATCTTTGAGGAGTGGGCATCAAAACAGAGTTATACGAAGCCTGTTAAGATAGTGGATGACGGTACAGAGACGAATGACACAAGACTGGGTGCCGTGTGTGATTTACTGTTTGCGATGGACAAGTTGAAGATTGATGATGATATGTTGGTGGTAGCAGCCGATAACATTCTCTTCTTCAGTTTCCAGGAGTTTGTGGATTTTGCCAAGGCAAAGGGTACTTCGTGTATCATGTGTCATGAGCAGCTTAGTATAGAGAAGTTGCAGCGCACTGGTGTGATTGTTCTGGATGATAGCGACAAGGTGTTGAATATGGAGGAGAAGCCTCAGGAGCCAAAGAGTCATTGGGCTGTGCCACCATTCTATATCTATCTGAAGAAGGACTTGGATAAAGTAAGACATTCCGTGGAGAATGGTTGTGGCAAGGATGCCCCAGGTAATCTTGCGCATTACATGGTGGAACAAGTAGAGATGCATGCCTGGAAAATGACGGCAGGGAGATTTGATATTGGTAGCCTTGATACGTATAAAGAGGCGTGTGAGAAGTTTGGGAAGTAATCCTTTCCCAAATCTTCTTGATGATGGAATGGTTGGGAAAGTATGCTATCGCAGGAATCGGTACCTTCGTTGAAGGTGAAGGATACAGGCTATCATAGTATCGCTCTTTCATCCAATGCTCCTGATAAACTCTAGGATGGGGGATTATAATATTTTCGAAAACCTACCCGTCCTTCCTTACCGTTAAGGAAGGCTCCACCTTTCTCACCAAGCCTCTCTTCAATAGTCTTTACGACCCCTTCGGTTCCCCTTGTAGGGGACAGAAACCTCAGGAACGAGAGGATGTAACCGCCCTCCGGTGCTCAGAACCGCTACGCTCTAAGGTTGGCGGACCATCAAAGGTCTTCGCCATATTGTGCG
>ERZ1034710.379-NODE-379-length-14112-cov-10.777406_pt1 | contig 14112 bp, 9 predicted proteins | sample MGYA00520597_ERZ1034710 | MGnify/ENA primary metagenome ERZ1034710 (study PRJEB33766, sample SAMN09781714) | gut metagenome | biome: gut microbiome | host: Homo sapiens | place: Madagascar | study: EMG produced TPA metagenomics assembly of the PRJNA485056 data set... | reverse complement strand
TGCGAGCAAAGTGAGCTACAATGCTGGCGCCGCAACAGACGATTGTGTGGGCCAGTGAAAATCTCCGCTGCAAGGGCACTACCGCTAACCTTTGATATTTCAATTTTGAACGCCCCACCCTTCAGGGTCGTCCTTTATTTATTGAGCATCTGATATGCGTTCCAGATATTCGGAATGCCATAGCCAAAGACATTGTCGGGGTGCTTGACATTGTCGCCAGAGAGTTGCACGGCGCGTATGATTTCCTCCGGGCGCTTGCTGGGACAGGCCTGCATCAGACAGGCAACCGCACCGGCCATGATGGGCGTGGAGAAGGAGGTGCCGTTGGCCACCGTGATACTTCCCGTGACATCAAAGAGCCAGGCGTCTTGTCCCAAAGCCATGACGTCGGGCTTGATGCGTCCGTCGGCCGTATGGCCCAAGGAAGAAAAGACGGTGTTGTGACGTTCTTCCGTCACAGCGCCCACTGTCAGGATGTTTTTCGCATCGGCAGGCACGCCGATGAGCTTCCATTCTTCGTCACCGCTATTTCCCGCACTGTTGAGCACGAGCAGTCCGCGACTGGCGGCCAACGAAGCCGCGCGGCTGTTGGCCGCCGTCTCGCCGTCGAGCTCATAATAGTTGTGGAGGGAGGGTGCGTCGTCGTAAGTGGTATAGCCCAACGATGAGGTCGCAATGTCCGCTCCCACGCTGTCGGCATATTCCAGGGCGGCACACCAATTGTCTTCTTCCACACGCTGTTCGCTCTCCCCGTCTTCGCTCACCAAGAGATAGAAGGAAGCACGCGGTGCCGTTCCCACCAGACTGTTTGGCACATCGGCGGCTATGCAGGAAAGCACCATCGTGCCGTGTGTGTGGCCCTCATAGACGCTTTGGTCGGTGTGTACGAAATTGTGAGTGCCGAGAATCTTGGCGTTTTGCAAACCTTTGATGCAGTCGGTGTTGTAAAAACCGCCGTCGATGACAGCGATGACCACACCTTCACCAGTGAAGCCGGCGCGGTGCATACTGTCGGCAGCTATCATGCTCACCTGGCCTTCTGAATGGCCGTAATAGTTCTTAAGCGTGTCGCAGGAATTAACCACCATCGCTTTGCGGTCGACCTTCTCCTCGGCTTCGGCTGGCTTCGGCGTTTTCCACACCAATCGCGCAGACTTGACAAACTTCACGCCGCTGAGTTTCTTGACGAGCATCGTGTCGGTGGTTTCCACCACGGCGGTGTTGTTCCATTTGCTCGTCGTCAGCACGCGGAAGCCCTGGCGGCTCAGATATTCCAAATAGATGGGCGTCACGGGCAAGTCATATTGGTCGACCTTGATGCCGAATTTACGGCGACGCTCCAAGGCCTTCGGGGAAAGAAATTCCTCCGGACGCTTGGTGGAATAGCTGTTGTTTGACTTATCGGTGAAAGTGACACGGTAACGATAGGCCACGGGCCACGCATCATTCTTGTCCGACAACGGTTTGGCGACACTGTCTTTCGGCAGGCTGGCGCCATTTGCGCCGCAGGCAAACACTGCGACGACGAAGGAGGCGATTATTCTGATGATTGGATTCTTCATGTTGGTCTGTAGTTTTTGTGTTTAGTAATGGGCAGTAGATGGTCAGTCTTCGCAGGCCGCATACTGTCCGATGCCCTTTTGGGAGGCTATCACGGAACCTGCCACCAAGCGGTTGCCGACATAAAAAACGGCGCTCTGCCCCGGTGTCACGGCGCTCACGGGGTCGAGGGTCCGAACGAGCAGGCGTCCGTCGTCGAGGCGCTTCACGCGACAGGGCATGGAATTGCTGTGGTAACGGATGCGCACCGAAAGATGTTCTTCTTCAAAGAATCGCGGTTCACACACCGCCTGCCAGTCTTCAACAAAGAAGCAGGAGGTTTGCAAAGCCTGCTCTTCTCCGAGAACAATGGTGTTTTTCTCTGCATTGAGCCTCAGCACATAGGCGGGATGCCCCAGCGCAATGCCCAATCCCTTACGCTGTCCGACGGTGTAAAACGGCACACCGTGGTGGAGTCCCAAGCGGCGTCCAGTCTCGTCAACATAGGCCCCGCCGTCAACGCGTGCTTCAAGGTCGGGACATTGTGCCCGTAGGAAGTCGCGATAGTCGCCTTCAACGAAACACACCTCCATCGACTCTCCCTGCCGCGCAACGAGTTCGAAACCCTTCTGCTTCAAATAGTCCCTCACCTGGTCTTTCTGAAGTCCGCCGAGGGGGAAGAGGCAGCGTTGCAAGGTGCTTTCTGGCACACGCCAAAGGAAATACGACTGATCCTTACGCGCATCGTCGCCCGTTAGGAGATAGGTGTGGCCGTTCAGGGTTTCGGTTCTCACGTAGTGGCCCGTGGCCATAAACTCGCAGCCATTGGCATCGGCTTGCTCGCGCAAGATGCGAAATTTGAAATCGCGGTTGCAACGCACACAGGGATTAGGGGTGCGTCCGTTGGCATATTCATCGCAGAAATATCTGACGACCGACTGGCGGAAAGTGTCTCTCACATCCACCACATGGTGCTTTATGCCAAGGCGTTGTGCCAGGGCCTGCGCTTCGCGGATGAAACGGGGCACGTCGTCGTCGGCATCAAACTGGCGCGGCAAATCCCAAACACGCATGGTCATGCCCAGCACTTCGTAGCCGGCATCTTGCAACATGAGGCAGACGGCCGAACTGTCAATGCCGCCCGACATGGCCACCATCACGCGTTTCTTATTATCTGTCATATATATTAGGGGTCAAGAAATTGCACAATAGAGGAACGACAAAGGCTTCCCTCTCAACGAAGCCCGCTTTTGCAGCAGCTTTTCATGGCGCAATGCTCTGAAGCACGCCGCGCCTAAAGTCAATGCGTAAAGGAAGCGTCTGGCGGAAGAAGGGGTGTCCCAACACGCCGGCGGCGTCCACCACGCCTCCCTCCGTTTTCTTCAACGTCACAGGGAAAGAGCGCGCTGCGCCGACCTGTATGTCGCAAGCCACAGTGCCAGAAGTTCCGTTGCCATCCGCGGCATAACGGCTGCCGGCCATATTGTCGGCACAGGCCGTGTTCAAGAGCCAAGTGCGGAGTTTACCGTTGGTCTTCTCATCGAAGAAAAGCGTGCCGTAAGACGTGAAGCGCAGATTGGCCTGTTTGTCGGGCCAGGCTTCGGCAGCCTTTTCAGGGGGCAGCAAAAGGGCGTTGCCCGTCAGTTCCACGCATCCAAGGCGCGAAAGGTCAACGAGCCCCAGGGTGCGCACCATTTCTTTGTACACACTGTCGCCCGCCAGCTCACTGTTGACCGCCACATAAACCATCGGATGGCGGATGACCACCGGACCGAAAGCCATGCTGTCGGCAACGGCTGTCACGGCACGCACCACTCCAAGGGAGGAGACGACATTGACCGTGTCGTTGCTGACCACCACTCCCGCCGCTCTTGCATCGGCTTCTGTGATGATGGTGAAAGAGGTGCCAGTTGAGAGGGTGAACAACTGGTAGTCGTCACTCAAAGCCACACTGACCAAGGGCGGCCAAACTGGCGAGAGGTCGAGAGCGAAGGTCTGCCCCTCGGGGCGGCTCACCGTTGTCGGGCCGCAGTTTAAGAAGGTTTTCGAGAGACGCAGATAGCGTTCCCAGAGCAATTTGTTTTTCTTCCGCTGCATCAGTTTGGTGGCCATGCGGTTGAGGTCTTTCCAACGTCCCTGCACCATCAAGACACGCGCTGCCGTATGCACGCAGGAGATATAATCATTGGTGTCCAGACTGTCGGCTTTCAAGAAGAGCAGACTGTCGGCTGTGGAAGCCGCCACATCGGGACGGTTGTAGGCCACGGCCAACAAGAGGCGGCAACGCCAGCGTGCATAATTGTCGAGCGCGGCGATTTGGCTGTCGGGATATTGCAGCAAGGCATAGGCATCGCCCATTTCCACCTTCTGCAACATCTGCGTGCGCAAATCGCTGCCGCTAAGTCGCCGTCCTTTCTTTGCCAACGAGCGGAAGGGCGCCAGAATGGAGGTCTTCACGCGGCGTCCCTGGAAATAGGCGAGGCGTTCCGAGGCATAGTCGGCCATAGCCTCAAAGCGCCCCAGGCGGTGGAGCGTCTCAGCTTTCAAAAGACAGAGGGCGATGAGGCCCTTCAAGTCAAGGCTGGCCGAATATGTGGTGGTGAGAGAGTCAACACACCCCACCACGTGCTCCCAGCGGTGGTCGGCCTGCGCTATGGCGAGCTCGCAATAGAGGCGCACGCTGGGCGGGAACGTCTGTCCGGCACGCTGATACAAAGGCCGCAGTTCGCCCACCAGCCCGCGTGCAGCAAGCAGTGAGGCCCTATCGGCCAACGAGTCAGGCGTCGTTTCCTGTGCCAGACAACGGGGGCTGGCCTCAGCCCTCTGCATGCCGAAAGACAGGAAGAGGAAGAGGCAAACCAAGGAATGAAGTATATGGCATCTGGACATTATTATAGTAAGTAGCTGGTCAGGATTATTTTTTTATTTGGTAGATTCTATCGGATGGGGTGTTCATAATTCAGAAATAATCAAGGTTGATAGAGAGGCGACAGCGCCCCAGAAAGGTAGGGCGAGTCTGATCAAAGCAAAAGAGAATTTTCAGAAGCCCCCCTATATCGTCACCATCGTTGCGCCATAACCATATTCACGGAAAGACGCATCCTGATAGCGGCACTGCCGATAGCGGGTTTTCAATTCTTTGAGAATGGCCGAACGCAAGACGCCCTCACCCTTTCCGTGGATGAAAACGATTTTGCGGCCACGGTGTTTCAGCTCCGCATCCATCGTCTCGCGAAACACTTTCATCTGGTATTCCAGAATATCCTTGGCTTCAAGACCGGCAGTCGTGTCGAGCAGTTCATCAACGTGGAGGTCCACTTCAAGAATCTGGTTCTCCCCTATCTTTTTCCCCTCGCGCAGAGACATCGTCAAAGCTCTCTGCCTGCTACGGTCGGCCTCTTTCGGTTTGTCGGTCATGGCTTCATGCACTTCGGCGGCTTCCACAAAGACCGTGCGCACGGGTTTGTCGTCGCGCACCAGGTCGAAGCGGAGCGAAGGGGAGGTGAAATATTCGGAGGGCGTAAAGGTATTCTGACGGAAGAATTTCGAACCATCGATGCGCAGCCCAACATTCAGCGGTGCTTTCGGCAGGAAGGTTTTCTCGGGCTTATAGGCGAAGGCCTGCACCGTGATGCGTTCCCACGCGCCGATTTCGTCTCGACGTACTTCCTGCAGAAAGAGTTTCGTGTTGCCAACCACTTCTCCCTCGTGGCGCAGCGTCACGGCGGCCCCTTCATGCGTGAAGAGCACGAAACGCATATTGAAGTTGGAGTCGTTGACGAGATACACTTCAAAGACGGCATCGTCATCGCGGTCTTTCACATCGGCTGGAACGAAAGCCAAGAATGCCGTCCACTGGTTGCCGCCACGGCGCTCCAGCGCTTTCGGGCGGAACGTGATGGGGCGGTCGGCAATGTCTTCTTCCTCAGCGTCTTCGTCGAGTTCATCCACGTCGTGCAGCAACGCCGAAACGGATGTCGGCGTCTTCTCAACTGGTTTGGCTTGCGGCTTTTGCGGCCGCGCTAAGTTGTAGTCGTCAGTGTCTATCACGACGCATTCCTTGATGAGCGTTGGCACTTCAAAACCGTCTTCATCCTTCACCACTGCCAGGTCTTTTCCTTGGAATCCGACGACGATGCCACCGCCAACATCATTCAAAAAACGTACTTTATCTCCTATTTTCATAATCGCATGCTTTTTTATTCCTACAAAGGTAAGCTATATTCGCGGTGACCTCCAAAAAAATGAGCCACGAATTTAGTCATGTTGAAAAAATAACTTCCACAATTTTGCCGTTGGCAAGTAATATTTCATTTACTATGGTCTTCAATATCCAGAATACCAAGGTTGGTAAAGGGGCGACAGCGCCCTCGCAGCGGAGGTTTGCGCTGGCCCACCTAAGAACAGTTGCATGGACCACCTCTGTTATCGGGAATGTTCACAACCTCTTGGCTTTATGTATTAGATTACCAAACAAGCAAGCCAACTATTCCTTTTACAGAAGATAGTTGGCTTGCTTGGTAGTTGATACGATTTGTTAAGGATGAATCTTAGGGCTTTTTACGGACGGCACGTATCTTATTGTTAGTCATTCTGTCTATCGTTGTTGTATTGGACGTGGCATCGTATGTGATAGCATTTATATTGTCATTTGCCACTGTTGAGCTCCAATAAATACCGCTTAACGGATATTCCACATCTGATAAGGATGATTGTTCAGATGATGCAGGAAGATACCATTTTATATCCTGCTCTGTTATGATGGGGACATAATAAGTCAGAGTTTCTCCATTATCAGTTTCTGTTCTTTTCTCTTTTGAAAACTTATTCTTCATTACGGCCATTTTTACAGCAAAATTTCGGACAGATTGGTAGTCTCCACCATCTACAGTCTTACTATTCCACGTTTCTGATCTGACAGTAATCGCATCAAGATTTGTTTCCATTTCACTTACACCCCCAATATCCTTAAAAAAATACAAGTTTTTGGTATTAGATAAGCCATTTTCGGTATCCATTCCAACATTCAGACTGTTGCCGATTTTCGAGTAATCTAAGCTTACAGTTGTCAAGGATTTCCATGGTGGTAAATAAGATGTAATTTTCCATGTAATAGTCAAATAGGACTTTGTTTCAGTATTCTCATAGGCTTCCGCAGCCCATTTAAACAGGAATGCCCAAAATCCTTCATAACGATACACTACCTTTCTATCCCATTTAAAACCGAACGGATAGTTTCCACCGTTATTTTCCTCGATACGTTCATAGCCTACGCCCTGTGCATTCCAACTTGGACAGAGTTGTTGCACGGTGGCAATAGTTGGAGCTGCTCCGGCAACATCAGGTGTGATTTGGAATTGGAGGTCGCGGGCGGCATCACCGATATTTTCGGTCACATATACGTGGTAAGTGAAACTACCGCTGCCTGTACCAGATATTGTATTTGTTCCTTTGTCTTCATCAATCCAATAACCTTGTTTCTGCAAGTCTGTCTTGGTCTTGGTGAAGAACACATCGTTCGTAAGATTGGAAGTCAGTGTCCACGTGCCGTCATAGTCTTTCACGTTTACGGTAATCGGAAATGTAATATAATGAGCATCCTGAGCCTCCGTCGGGACTTCAATATCAAACTCATATTCCGGCGTAACAGAAAGCTTATAAGTCACAGTGGTTCCCATCGTCCATTCTGAACCTGCGATGGAAGCCGAGAGTGTGCGGTCAACACCAGAAGCATTGGTGAATACCACTTCCACCGTTGCCCCTGCAGGCAGTGTCTGCGGCAGCATCATGAAGGTGCCTTCAGAACTTGTGATTGCGTCTCCGTTAGCTTCAGTTCCAGTAGTCGCTTTGTTCAAAGTCTGCGAGAAATCCGTGGTCGTTCCACCCAAAGACCATGTACCGCCAGCCATATCGTAAGTACCGGCATTTTTGACGCCTTTCAAAGCCACGCTCTTGATAGAGCCTGGCTGCATCTGGCTGCCCACGGCAAAACGGACGGCGGTGCAGATATGTTTGAAGGCGAGAGGCACAGCCGCTTTGTTGTCGCCACGTATTTCATCGGTGGTAGCCACCACGATGTCTTTCTGGTTGGCAGCGACTTCAGGAACGGTATATGCAAGAGACTTCTCTTGGGGAGAGGACGGAGTGGTTAAGCCACTGGCATCCGTTGGCGCCCAGGCATAAAATTGGAACGAATGGTCTGCTCCCGGCCAATAGTATGTTTGCTCCGTGCTCCATATAGCAGCAGTTCCAACGGATGCAGCCGAGTTGGAAGCATTCGTGTCCATATAGAACTGATTCACGGGCGTACCATTCTTGTTCCAGTATGCCAGCACATGGAACTTGTCATAGAAATTGTCTTTGCCAACAAGCGTTGCGCGTGTCAAGACCTGTTTGCCCTCGAAGCCAGACACGTTAATGCCTTCCGAAACAATGGCACGGACACAAAGTGTGTCTGTCGAGTTGTCCGACCGCAACATGAAACGGCCCGCGGTGTATTCTTCGTCATCACTACTGACATTTCCCCTTGTCTGCACGTTCTTATCGGACGATATGCCAAAACAAATGTTGTCGCAGGCTTTCTCCGGGTCCCCGCTTTTGAGATAGTCCTCGTTATTGCACGAGAAAAGTAGCATGCACAACAACACCGTCGCCATGCCGCTCACCATCCAACTCGGATTATTCTTATGTACCTTCATTTCTTCTGTGGTTTTATATTTGTTTGCCTGAAGCAATACGCCCAGGCTGTTAGTGAGTGTAAGGGGACATTCAACCCCTTACACCCTGTTGGTAGATGGTCTATTCCATGGATGATAATTCCAGAATACACGATGCTAAACCAGTCTTATGAAAGATGTTGGATTAGATGCCGCTCTGGGTTGTGGGAACGTTCAAACCTTTGTCAACGTCAGCTTTGTTCCAATCTTCAACCTTGGTAACAGCAAACTCGATAGGATTAAGTTCATCTGGGCCTGTTATATTTTTAGGAGTCAAAGAAGCCTTGAAATCATAGCAGTAACCGAGCTTGAACTCAACATTCTTGATTTCCACTGTGTGGTTGTAAGTACCCAACGGTACGTTATCTTTAAACAATTCTGCCGTGAAAGTTACAGTATATATAGCGGTATTACCCATCGGGATCATCAGCTTTTCGTTGTAGCTTTCAAGAGTTGCAGCGTAAGCAATGGCGGAAGCTTCAGTAGAGGAAGCATCGGCTACTACATTACCGAAGTTCAATTCAAGAGTTTTATCAGTCTGACCACCCCAAGTGTTACCAGCAGCGGCTACTGTCAAAGTACCCTCTTTGAAAGCATCCGTGATTTTTACATTGCTCACTTTTACATTGTAACCCTCACCCACAGAATTCTGGAACGAGAATTTTACTTTTGAAAGCTGGTGGTTGAATGTCATGGAAACAGGAGCTGTGTATGACGCTGTTACACCAGTAATTTGCGCAGGTGCTGCGTGAAGCAAGTCAACCTGATCTGCATCAGTGTTGGTGAAAGCAACTTCCATTCCTACCTTTGTGGCACCTGTAGGCAATGTCACATTAGAAACATTTCCCGCTACACTATAAGGCGCAATGGCACCGAAAGTGTAAGTATTGCCAGGAACCCAGTACTGCACATTATCGTATGACCATCCTGTAGAGGCAGCACCTCCTTTAGACACCTTCTCACCATTGAAGATCTGACCATTCTGTGTGAAACCATACACAGCGAAGTCATTCAAAGATGTTGTTGTGAAACTCGGATCCACGATACTGCGTGTTCCGTTGTTCACGAACGCGTTGCTGAAACTGATGGCCTTCTGCTGGGCCATTTCCACTGTTTCGTCGTTGCTACAGCTTGCCATCATGGCTGCTGCCGTCAATCCAATCAAAAAAATCTTTTTCATTTGGTAAAAATTTTAATTGTGAATAAAAAATATGGCTCTGCGAGATTTAGTGTGAATTGACATGCCGAATCCCGCAATTAACGGCATGAGAATTATACTTTTTGCTATCATTATGAATGAGAGCGAAGACCTACTACTCCAAGACAATGATGACTGGCAGATAGAGAATATCGTATGCGATGACTCCGTAGAGGAAATACGTATTACACTCGGTTTGATAACTCTCTATACAAATCAAAGAGGAAGTTCTATGTCCTCATATTTTCCCCAGTCTTTCACGTCTACATCGAAGCCAGAGTTGCCTTCCTTACCCTCTTCATCGGATATTTCGATGCCCTTCACCACGATGATGCCTCCACGCGGTTGCGCCGCCACCTGGTCGGTCACGTCGAAATCGAACGACTTGATTTTTCCGTTCTTCAAGCGCACTTCCAGATTCAGCCCATACTTACGTTCGGCCCTTCTTCCGTAGTGTTCGTTAGGGAAATCAGGTATTCCGAAAGAACGCACCAAAGCCTGTGTGCCAAAATTTTCCACCGTACAATCATACAGCACGGTTGCGGATTCATCTGACGTGTGCCCACTGTTCAGCCATACCGCCTGCGCCATACCAGACAAGGCTCCACGTGCCAGAGACACGTATTTCACCCCGTGGCTGAACTCGTAACGCACCAGATAAGTGAACACCAGCGGGTGCATGGTGACAGGTATCACGTCGGGTTCTGTCGTATTTTTCGCCACGTACGACTCGATGTAACTGCCGTAAAGCATATCGGGCTGGTTCACCGTGTTCTCGTCTTTCTTGTACATATAAGAATTTCCGAGATAAGAGGAACGGGTACGGGTGCGTGTGGTGGCCTTTGCCAAAGCAAACGACTGCATTTCGTCGAACACGATGTATTCCGTGTCGTTGTTGAAGAACAACAGGGAGTGTTCCCCCGGACTCATATAAACGACATCCCCCTCGGGAGCTATATTGAGAATCTTGTCTGAACCATCTGCGTTGTACACCTGCACGCGCAATCCGTTTGGTATTCTGGGTCGCAACGCGTCGTATTCCATGCCGAACGTTTCCTGCCACGCGGGATAATTCTTCCAATCCGTACCATTCTCGTAAGTGTATTGCCATTCCTTTTCATATTCCGCTTCCACGCGCACCTCGGATTTCGGGGCATGCAGGTCGTGGTCAAAACACAATTCCTTGTGCTCGCATGACGAAAGCAGCATGAGCATTACCGCGAGCAAGGGAACGTATTGCATCACAGTGTATAACCTTTTCATTTCACGCCTCCTTTCTTCTTGTTGCTGTTACCTCTTCCGAGAAGCCATACCAGAGAGATTTCCGCCTTCGTTGGACCGAACCAACGGCGGTTTTTAGTGGCCTGCCATACATAGTGGCCGTCCAAAGGAATGTACTTGTAGTATTTTCCTCCCCAATAGCCCACACCAAGCGTGAAGTCGATGTTCAGGCGGTTTGCGATGGGCAGCGAGTAACCATATTCCACGCCTGCCGCGTAATTCGACTTGTCCCAAAGCTTTCCGCCGGGTTCACCGCCCATGTAACCTTTGCCTCCCCATTCGAAGTCGTAAGTGAACACCTGCCCATATATGCCTACATGATGTCCGGTGAGCGGCTTTTCACAGGCCTTCTTACCGAGCCAGTAGCGCACGGCAAGGTCGCCGCCATAGATGCGCCAGTAACGGTGATTGTTGTTCTTTTTCCACCAGCCGTACATCCAGTTGCCACTGATTGACCAGTTCTTGCCCAAGTAAAATTCGCCACCGATATTGAGAACGGTCAGCACGTCATAGAGCATATTGGTCTTGAGGGCCATATAGAAAGGTTTTGAGGTTTCAGGGGAAACCGCCACGAGCGTGTCCTCGTCCTCCACAACGGCTGTCGTGTCTGCAGGAGCTGGCACGACCGGCTCTTCCTTCTCTTCCTTGACAACCTTTTTTTCCTCGATTACTGGTTTTTGACGGACTGTCACGAGAATCACACTGGCATTGCGGATTTGGCCAAAAAAATGTTTGTACATGTAACGCCAAGTACGGCCATATTGCAGCTCTATCAGGCGTTTCTTGCGGCTGTCAACCAATACGCCTTTATTATTATAGGTAAATTCGGGCACGTTGCGCAACACGTCCAACGCCTCTTCCTTGTGGGGCATGTCAGACACCTCGACCAGCTCCGCGAGGCGTTCCCACGCGATAAATTCCTCGGGACGTGAAATGACACCATTCGGAAGCGATATGCGTTCACGTACATAACGCTCCAGCGAATTGCGACGTTTTTCCGCCAATTTCCTGTTTAAAGCTAAGCCACCCTCGGGTGAGGCGGAACCGCAGAAAGAAACTTCGACCAATTCGAGCGTGCTATCTTTTTTCACACTTTCCAAAAACGATACCACATCAGACAGGCTCGCGGCGTTGTTGCCGTAGGCCGTGTCCAGTGTCGAGTTGCCAACCGGAAATCCGATACAGACCTCTTTCCGGTTCTCTTGCCCGAACGCCTGGATACATCCGATCAACATAAGCGCTGATACTATTAAACCTCTCATGTGCATATTGTCTTTACTTTAGCAATGGTAAAATAATAACATGAACAATTTTGAAGGGTAAGGGGGAGGTGTCTTATAGCTGAACTTCTTGCCGTTTTTTGAATTTGTCATCGGTCACATAACTCTCTATGCTCCTTCTTCCAAATGCCAAAACCAACAAAAAGATAGATCGATAGTACTAACTTTTTTCACCTTTACTTACATCCATCTCTTATTAAGAATCCGTCTCTTATCAAGAAACGGATGGAAAATGTAATCTCGTAATAATCAGGCTTATAAGTATCTGTTTTTCTTGACTCGTATTACAGGATAATATTTTTTTGTGTGATTCCTGAAATTTTTTCGTTTCAAGATTTTGTGATTCAAGATTATTATATACCTTTGCGTTAGGTATCCGTTTCTTGATAAGAGACGGATATTTTTTTGTTTTTACACCCCTATATCCTATAATCCACCAACAACCACTTCGTTGGCATTATCAATAATGGATGAGTCTATCGAAGCGAGATATATTTGCGTGGTGGTCACGGAATCATGTCCGAGCGCATCAGAAATGACGTTGACTGGGACATTCTTCGATTTGGCGATGGTTGCCCAAGTATGGCGGGTGACATAGGTTGTAAGTGTAACCGGCAGTTCCGCCATTTCCGCAATGGTTTTAAGGGACTTGTTTACGCGGCGCAACGCTGACTCATACTGCTTGCGCTCGTCCTTGCCGGGAACGGTTATAATCGGGAGCAAATACGGCAACCCGTCGGTCGCGTATCGCCCAGTCAGTTCTTCAATTTGCCTTATGATCTTGACTTGAAGTTGCTGGCCAGTCTTATGACGGCGGTAAGTCAGTACCCCGTTCTGAATATCCGACTTTCTCAAGAAAGCGGCATCTATGAACGACATCCCCCTGCACAGGAAAAGAAAAAGAAACACGTCACGGGCAAACTCAAGGTTCGGCCTGTGCGAGAGGTCAAGGTCTTTAATCCGCTTGATGTCGCCGATTGAAATCGCCCGTTTGCGTGTTTTCTCCGTTCCGGTAAAAACGGTTCGAAAAGGCTTGCGGTCATTGGCCAATTCCTGTTCGACCGCCCGGTTATAGACAGCCCGGAGAATACGCATATAAAAGGATATGGAATTGGGCGCGAGCCCGGCAGCGTTCAGGTACGCCTGATAGTCCTCCATGATGAGATGGTCTATTGCCCCGATTGAAATATCCTCGTGGGCCCGAAACCGCTTGAAACTTCCCAATGCCGCGCGGTAATTGTTGGCGGTGCCAGTGTGTCCCAGTTGTTTTAACCTGACAATGACATTCTCCATGAAAATAAAGAAAGTGTTCTCCTTGCTGGCACGTTGAAACTCCGAGACGACATCGTCGGTGGAATAGCCGCGTTGCCGTCTGTCGAGTCTCTCAATGATTCCATGCAATCTCTCCACGTCCCAACACAGCCTTTGTGTAATAGACTGGATGGCAGCCATACGGCTATTCTCGACAGTGGAGACAAGCCAGGATTGTTTTTCGTTCCATTCACAGGGAAACACTTTGTAATCGGTCGTGATTTGCCTGACTACACGGTGGATAGTTACAATGATGATTATACTGCCCGGACGGTCGGCGACTGTTGACGGGCGGAATTTTACTTTTACTGTTGCCATATCTATTATTGTTTAATGGGTGGTTCTAAAAATGCTGATAAGCTGAGTTGTGACTTATCAGAATTTTTAGAACCACCCATGACTTAGTAATATTGAAAGGCGCCAGCGCCCTCGCAGCGGAGAATTGCGCTGGCCCGCATAATCGTCTGTTGCGGCGAAGCGCAGAGTTTTTTCTGAATTTTGAACACCTTTACAATGTCATCTACTCGCGGCCGCGAGTAGCACGAATCGCGGCCGCGGGTAGCACGAACGGCGGCCGCGGGTAGCACGAATCGTGGCCGCGAGTAGCACACTTCTTCTTAGCCTGGCGAATGGGTTGCGGCACTGCCCCTGAAAGGTAGGGTGTTCAAAATCCATGAAAATCAAGTTGGCAAAAAGGCGACAGCGCCCTCGCAGCGGAGTTTTACACTGGCCCACATAATCGTCTGTTGCGGCGCCAGCATTGTAGCTCACTTTGCTCGCAAAGTGA
>ERZ1034710.369-NODE-369-length-14299-cov-5.395254_pt1 | contig 14299 bp, 8 predicted proteins | sample MGYA00520597_ERZ1034710 | MGnify/ENA primary metagenome ERZ1034710 (study PRJEB33766, sample SAMN09781714) | gut metagenome | biome: gut microbiome | host: Homo sapiens | place: Madagascar | study: EMG produced TPA metagenomics assembly of the PRJNA485056 data set... | reverse complement strand
TCTACTCTTATTTCGGCTTTCATTTTATTTTTTCTCCGCTTTTATATCGCCATTTCATTTTTTATTGCTAACTTTGCAACATATATAATAATGTGTAATTATGACTAGAGGAAAGTTGCCATTAGGAATACAGAATTTCGAAGAACTGCGCAAGGGTGGTTACCTTTACGCAGACAAGACAGATATGGTTTGGCAAATCGCCAATGGTGACAAGTATAACTTTCTAAGTCGCCCACGACGCTTCGGTAAATCGCTTCTGGTATCCACACTCCAATGCTACTTCGAAGGCAAGAAAGAACTTTTCGAAGGACTTAAGATCATGGAACTGGAGAAAGATTGGATCAAGCGCCCTGTCATCCATTTCAGCATGAACCTTGGAGGTTCAGATGCAGAATCATTATACCATTATCTGGATGATACATTAACCAAATATGAAGAAATCTACGGCAAACGCGCCACAGAAGCTACGCTCAGCAACCGTTTTACCGGTATCATAGAAAGAGCTTACCAACAATCGGGAGAGCAAGTTGCCGTATTGGTAGATGAATATGATGCACCCTTACAGCACTCCTATCTGACAGATAGACACGAAAAATGCCGCAATCTCTATCGTGACTTCTTCACAGGTCTAAAAGACTACGGCTATTGCATCAAGTGTGTCTTCCTTACAGGAATCACCAAGTTTACGCAGATAAGTCTGTTCAGCGTTCTCAACACATTAAGCAATATCAGCTTTTACAACTGCTATGCTACCATCTGCGGATTAACGAAAGAAGAAATCTTGGAAAATCTGAAAGATGAAATCCAGGTATTAGCTGTCCAAAAGAAGTGGGATATCGACCAGACCATGCATGAACTGAAAGATATGTATGATGGTTATCATTTCTCAGAAAGCCTGCAGGGAGTTTACAATCCGTTCAGTGTCATCTGCGCCTTAAAAGAACGTCGCCTGAGACCCTATTGGATTGCCAGCGGTGCTACAGAAATGCTGCCCAAAATACTCACCAACTTTGAGAAAGATGTAGAAACACTGGACGGCAGCCTCATCGACATGGATTACATCGAAACGGCAGACATCAGCAAAGACAATCCAAAGCTATTTCTTTACCAATCAGGCTATCTGACGATCAAAGGGGTGATTGGAGAAACCTACAGACTGGGATTTCCAAACAGAGAAGTAAAGAAAGCGCTTCTAGAGATGGTTGTTCCCAATATGCTCAACACCGACAAGGAAGAGACAGAGAATGCTATTCAAGACCTGAAGCAGCATTTTATCCTTGGCAATTTAGAGGAGGGCGTAACCTGCCTGAAGCAACTCATCGCCGGCACTCCTTACAGTACTCAAAAGAAAGAACAGTTTGTCTTTGAAGAGCACTTCCGATTCATCATCAAGAACCTCTTCTACATCTGCGGTTTTAACGTTGAAGAAGAAAAGCAGGTAGCTGGTGGACGTATCGACCTCGCCATAGAGACGCCAGAAATCATCTATATCATGGAGCTGAAGATGGCGGACAATGGAGGAGCTCAAGCGGCTGTGGAGCAAATTGCATCCCGCCATTACGCTGATGCTTATTCTGCCAGCAAGAAGAAACGAATCTGCCTGGCTTTGGCATTCGACAAAGAAAATAGAGGATTGATAGATTGGCAAGAAGCAGATAAGTAAACACCAGAAAGCTTTCTCTCAACGGAGAGAAAGCTTTCTGGTTATTGTAGCTTGGGTATCCTGCATAGATACCTTAATAATATATACTTCCTGAGGAGAAGCTGTGGAGACTACTGGAATGCTGACAGATGCTGCACCTTCAGCCTTTCTCGATGCCACCAGTCTTCCATCAAGGGTATAAACCTCCACCTTATTTAATAGAGGAGCACCCACCTTGGATACGACAATCAAGCCCCTGACAGGAGAATAGATCTTCACGTCGCTCTCGCCTATCTCGGCATCTCCGATGCCAGTGGTACTGCGAGTCTGGGTCAGGAAGTATCTGCCGTGCTCGTTTGCCTGCACCTTCACTTCCTCGCCATCCTTTATCTCCTGATACTTCCGGGTGGCAGCATCATAGAGATAGAGAGGAGAAGAGAGGCGACCTGCTCCTTGAACATTTAAGCTCATCAGCTCAGACTTCTTCGCCACAACACCCAGCGGAACATAGTAGATTTCCGGCAGCGAGTTTACCATGACAGCCTGCGATGAAGCCACCGTATAAACAGCAGGTACATCCGACAACAAGTCATCTCCGAGCAATTCGGTATCCTCCCTGCCATCGAACTCTTGCGACGCATCAGCATTCAATATCAGAAACGAAGAGCTCGCAGTCCCCTTGCCTACCTGCAATCTGATTCTGCTATTCTGCTCCTCACTCGCAATATCAACACCCTTGGTCACATCCTTATCCACCGTCATGTTTGTATCAAAGTGGATGGTAGGCTGAGCGGTTTTCGACTTGATGAAGAAAGCCTGCATAGGCGCTATTCTTCCATCCGTCTCACCATTCAATGTAATTGTATTGAATCCATTGGTCTCATTGTCATTCACAACCCAGTAAGATACATTGTCTTCTCCAAGAGCCGCCTTGTTTCTGGCATTGGCAAAGAAACGTTTCATATCCAGCGTTGCCATATACGGGTTGTAGGTGAGATAATAATAATTTCCATCACCTGCTCCCTGATGGGTATTTGCAGCCAGAGTTACATCTACAGCTCCAATGGCCCCTTCCTTGCTCGAAGGTTCTACCGAAGCAATGATGAGGTTGCCCTTGCCATCATCTGTCCTATCGATGTCATGCTTCAATCCCTCCAAGTTACCCGTTGACGGGTCGTAATAATCGTATGTCTTATCGTCCTTTGGTAATCTTACCAATGCCTTTCCCGAAATGCCGGCAGGCGTATATTTATCACCCACCTTCACAGCAAAGCCGGTTAAGGAAGCATAGGAACCATCGGTATTGACCTTTGGCGAATAGACCATCGAAGCCGCATTATAAACATGACTCCAATATTGGGTATTCCAACCTATCGTAGTTGGCACGCTCACTGGAAGCGAACTGTAGTCGTAGGCATCATAGTTGCCATCAGTGCTGTATTCTCTGGTATCGCTTCTATCCCAGGAACGCTGGTAGAACGGCATCTTGGTGCGATTGTTAACAGTTGCATCAAAGGTGATAGGCAGGAAGGTTTCCGTCTCCTGGCGTCCCGTCTTCACAGGCACATACATATCGCCTGCCACAACATTCTTTAATGGCGAACCGAAGAGATACCAGCGGTTGTAACTCAGTTCCTGCTCTACCCATGCCTTGTTGTACACCAGATAGTGCTGGTTACGGACCTCTGCTCCCGGCTTGAAGTAGATCTGGTCGCAGGTATTTCCATAGAATTTCACGCAAGAATAGTTGCGCCCCGGAGTGGTTGCGCCATAGCCCAACTTGCTTCCGTCATCCACCATCATATCATACTGGATGTAGTCGGTGGCGGTGGATGCACCATTATTCAGTTTGTTGAGAATACCATCACTACCCTTTTGCAGATAACCCAGGAGCGGATAATACCCATTATTATAATAAGGTGTAAGTATCGTTACCTTGGTAAACTTCATTGGCACGAATGCCTGCTGAGTCTTCAATTCGGTATAGCCCGTTGTTGTTCCATATACAGGATAGGTATCGGTATCCGACTTGTAAAGCTCAGTTTTGGTAGAACGGCGCCAGTTGAGGTCGTTATTCCAGTTGTTATTCATACCGCCATCGGCTGCAGGAGCCCAGGTAGCAAACTCCGGCACCACATAGATGCGGAAGAAGGTAGTACCCGGACAGCTCGTAACCTCGGTGTTAGTTGTGCCATTTTTCTGCATAAAGCTGAACGAGAGGTCATACCAATAGCCTTCGTGCAAGTATTGGGCATAATCATCGCAGACCTGCAGGTCAAGCGTACGCTGTTCCGTCTCCTTGTTGAGATGCTTCAAACTGTTAACCGTAATCGTGAAGATGTCTTTCTTTCCCAATACAGCGGCATTGTTCTTCCACATAGGGTCGTTGGTGCCGTCCATCAGCACTTTAATACCATCTTCCGTATTAAACTCAAAAGAAACAGGACCAGAAGAATTACTCAAAGGTTCGGTACTGCTGATTGGTATCTGCAGGAACTTCTTATTCTGCTGCATGTCCTTGAGTTGCGGCAATCCGATGCGCACAATGCGCTGGTCGTTAGGATATTTTCCATCAACGAAACCAAGATTGATACGAGGTCCATCCTTCAGCACCCGGAATTTATATTCGATAGGATCAGGACAAATCTGGTAATCCACATTGTTGATGGTGATGATATTTCCCTTCTTGGTGATAGGCAACAAACAGAGTGTATGCGTACCAAACTCGAAAGTCTTCTTCAGCTGAGAGGTTGCAGCCAGAATCAATTTACCATTGTCGATATACGCCTTGATTTCTACCAGATAAGCAGCATCGATTCCCGAGTTCTGCACATCCCCAAGAGAAGTACCTGTACTATTCTTATCACGGAAAGCATGGAGAGCCTCCAAGAGATGAGTCTTATTGAACTCCTCCTTACTACCGATGAACCAATCATATTTCACACCAGTAATGGTGATACCTCCACCCACGTATGGGTCGGTGGTATGCAGGTCTGCATTCATGGTGACATCCGCATTCGTCCGGTCGCAGCTTACTCGATAATCAGCAATCACCTTACTCTCGGCATCACGAATCATCACCGTCTGCTTCATCATTTCAAACAATTCACTGTAGCTGGAGCACACCACGTTTCGGTTTCCCCACATGCTGGCATCATCAGGATTGTCAAAGCTTAAAGACACATAGAGTTTCTTACCTAACGGTAATTTGAAAGCCTTATCTACCAGAATATAATAGGTTTCACCATTCACTATCTCAGTATCACCAGCCTTCAAGTCTTTCTGATAATAATGGAAATCACATTCTCCATATTTCTTTCCACCATTACCATAGTCAAGATCAACCGGTTCACCCTTTTCATCCACGAAGCGATAGTAAACCTTACTCTTTCCATCACGATCTACAAAGGAGCGAGATTGCAAGCTTTCATATACCGCACGTAATTTCAACTTCACGGAAGCAGCCGTTGTAGCATCATCGCATACAGGCTGATTCTGGATGACATCAACAATAGCACGCTTCTGATAAAAGCGGATATCATCAACGGCATAGTCGGCACCGCTTGTAGAAGGACAATAGTTATCCACCGTGACAAGGAACTTCTGAAACTTACGCAGATTCTCACTATCCCGCAAGGTAACCTTGGCATAAACCTGATACCACTTGCCGTACTGATAATTATTCACCACCGTCATCATGTCGCAACTGGCAAAAGAATGGATTAAGTTTTCCTGCCTTACCACTCGGTCGCCATTGTCACCATAAAGCTTGAACATAACCTGTGGAGCAGTTTGCCCTCTAAGCGTCAGGTCTGCTATTGCCGCACTCACGATAAAGGTTGTACCACTACACAGATTGGCAGTAAACTCGTCACTGGCAATCTCTCGGCTCTCATCCGAGGCATCCACATAAAGGAAATAGCCCGCCTGTTTACCGGTAGTCAATCCATAGGTTCTGTCATAGAGATTCATGTTGTCACTAGTGTTATTTCTATACCACCACTTATATCCTTCGCTTGAAGTGGAGATACCGCTTACATCAGCAGTCTTGTAAACTCCATATTCACCATGAACCGGCGCATTGGTACAATCATTAAACCACCACCAACCGGGAACTTTTGAATCAGCTGCCAATTTCTTATAAACGAAACCATAATGGCGCAATTCCCATTTACTTGGATTAGGAGCTACATTGTTGTCTTTGGTTGGCGCATCGTATGTCATTCCATCCGACAGATTATCAAACGAAATCGGCTCGGTAACTTTTACATAATGATCTTCTATGTAAGAGAGGGTACGAGTAGGGGCACCGGTATTCAATTCATCAAAAAGCACCGGATATTCCTCAGCAAAACGACAGCTGAAGTTTGCCACAGGGCACCACTGGTTACTTGCTCCCAGATAAGCAACCACATTGAAGCGGCTCATCGTCTTGAATTTAGGAAGCTGAGAAGAACCCGGTCTTACCTTCTCACCTGTAGTTATATGAGTCCAATCCCTATCATTTAACTTATAGGGACTGATTTTTACAAATCGCGGCTGACTTTCGGCATCAATCTCACAATAATAAGTATTCGTCTCATCATAGACCCTCCACTTTACAGCAGTAGCCCGAATAGGTGTATCACTGAAATCACTCTCTTCAAACTTGTTCTCAGCCTCTTTACCCGACTGATAATAAATATGTTTATTGTTGAAAGCCTGAGTGGTTAGCGGATAGAAATAATATCGGTTTACATTGTTGTAGTTCAAGCGAAGGTTGGCCTCGCTTTTCCCATTGTCAGTTCTGTTAATACCAATAGTTACATCCTGATTATCCTCAAAAGTACGTGCACCCGTACGGGAATCAACAACAGCCCTTCTAAGCTGGTCGGCTATCCATGATGCCTTCCGGATAACAAACTTATATCGGATAGAAAGGGTTGGTTCGTGTTCGAAATTGGTTCCCCATCCCACCGTGATACCATCATGGTATCTACTCACATCACAGGCTATGGTGTCAGCCTCCCAAGAATCATAATCAGTCCCCGAAGGTGCAGAATAGGTTACACCCACCACACCCTGAGATAGTTTTTCATCTTTAAGGCAAACAGCATAAAGTCCTTTTCCATTATCAAAGCTATAGAGTCGAGAGCCCACCTTAGTCAGGCGCGAAGATGCTAAATCAGTCGTCCAATCATACCAACGATAGTAACCTCTTGGTTCCAAGTCAGAGATACCGTCGGCAAAAGGGAGTGTAAGCTCCAGTTCTTTCTGCCCCTTGGTAACATAATAATAATAAATGAGTTCGTGACATTTCTGTGTACCATTCCAATTATAATCGCCTTTCTTGTTGGCAATACCTTCGTAATGGGTCAGCTTGTCACCTGCCCACACAGTCATTGGCAGCAACCCGAAGATTACTGCCAGACTGATGCGAAATATGTAAAACTTAAATGCCTTCATTGCCAAAAGTCTTTGTATTTAATACTATTTTTTCTGTATTCTTTCCTGCCCGGGTTAGGTCCACTTGCTTCATGGTAAAGCGAACCTTGCGGGAGATGATAGGATACGTACCCAAGACATTCTGTTCCTTCACCTTAATCTTCATTGTATAAATGGCAGAACCAGTACGATTGCCCATTTCACCTTCCAGACGATAGGTGACTGGTATCCAAGAAGGCGAAGCATCGAAGATGTTTACGCCATCAGCTCCCTGCGGATTCTGCTCCTGCAGCTTCCAGCCATCAGAACCTGTTGCATCCGTTCCCATCTGCCATTCACTCACAGACAGGGTCTGAGAACCAGTACGGCTCAACTTGATAACCTCGGGCTTGATATGAAACTCTCCATAATAACCGAAGTCAAGCGAAAGGTTTTCGCCATCATCCGTTACCTTTGGCAACACACCGATTGGCGAGAATGCCTCCACCTTCCATCTAATCTGATAATCCTCCAGCTTGATAGGGATTTTCAGATAATCATTGCGCCGGATTTCATTCTATGATAGCATGGCATAACGATGGTTACTGGTAGCACCCGTAGCAGCATCTTCCGTAGTAAGCGAAAGGATAAAATATCGGTTGCCACCATCTTCGCCCTTATCTACCAGACTCTCGTTCATATAGAAACAAGCCGTTTGCGAGTTTCTCGGCTCAATGGTCATACCATTGTTTTCGGCAGCCGTCAGCGTGATGGTTCCTTTTGCCGCACCATCAGCTAAATTCACACCCTTCAATTCATTTGCCGAATCCACATTTGGCAAAAGCTTGATATTCTGATTACCATTCAGGGTAACATCCGAAAGGGTGATGGTCTTCAGATTGATGGCATGATCCGTGGCATTGGTAATGGTGAGCTGCACCTTAGCCACCATACGGATAACCTCCAGATTGATGACTTGCTGGTTATCAGTTATATTTACCACCTGCTTATTACTCATCGGATAACCGTTCTGAAAGCCAGGTGTCATCAACTGATGAAAGAGTTGACTGTTGCCATCCATCTGATAAGTCTTTTCATCAAAACCAGCTGGCAGCGATTTCCCAACAGACGTAATGGCATCCAACCCAATATCTTCAGGCTTGATATTGGCAAAAGAATAGAAGGTTGTCTCGCCCATATTCAGCTCCTTCACAAACACCTGGTCTTTCTCCACCTCCGTAACACCCAGAGATTTCAAATCGGAAGTGATAATCTTCTCTATCTTTCCATTCTGTACCACCACCACAAACCAGCTCTTCATCATTTCTCCAGGCAAAGCTTCAGTATCCGTCTCCCAAGCCGCCCTGGTCAGAGAAGACCGGGAAGACAGCGAAGTCTGGGAAGATAAGGCAGATAGCTGCAACGTCACCCCTACCCGGTTCTCGACATCAGCCTGACCGGGAAAGGAAGTTGCTTCATCGCCAGCAGAACAAGCCGCCAGCAAGCATACTGCCCAAATACATATATAATAGTATATCTTCTTTGCCATATTTATATTTTGAAAAGCCTAAGGCTTTTTCTATTTATTATTTTCTCGTTTTATAATTCACAATTACATCACAATCTCTTCGTGATCTCGAACGTTCCATTTCCTCACCGTCAGCTTCACCAGATTCTGACCGTTGCTGCCCTTATATACCTCGAAGGTATAATAATGGTCGCGCACGATATCATTGATGGTTGTACCTTCCGTTCCTTGGTCTGTATAATCAATGAAGCGCAGGGTATATTCCTTCTCTTTGCCAGATGTATCCGATTCAACGGTTCCATTTCTAACCAGTTTCAACTTGATGACACATTTATCCGCATCTACCTGACCATTATTCTTATATTCAGGCAGGTAGATAGGAACATTATCTTTCATCGTAATGCCACCAGTTTGTTTTGAATCATAGAAATGCTCAAACTCCTCGTGAGTAAGCGATGCAGTCTGTTCACAATCTGTATATTTACCAGGCATACAATAGCCCTTATTATTATAGTTGAAGAGTTGCATACTATGTATGCTCCATCCATTATTCTTCATATCGTTACTCAGATTCACCTTTACCTTGGCTACCGCCCTCAGCAGGTTGATATCCGAGAAATCCTGACGCTTGCCGGCAGCAAGTGTAAAGTCAACTTTCTGGACGCCCCACATAGGCAGATACTTAGGATTTGCTTCGTAATTAAACGACTTCTGGGCGATATCCGTATGGTTGTAGTCTTTCTTCAAGTCATCCTCACTCATATCGAAATTGGCATAAACCACCATTTTTCCTTCGAAGTGATTACCCACAAGCACCTTGTTGTCCACAGGCAAAGATCCTGTCAACCGGTAGATGTTGCCGCCCAAATGGACAAGCACCATGTTTTGCAGGATTCCTGCCATTTGCTGATTTGCCTGATAGAAAACGACGTGGAATCTGCTTAAGTCGATACTGTTTTCCATCTCCGTTCCCGGGTCATCAGTCTCGCCGTCTTCACTTCTTGAAGCAATCTGCTTCCCCCACGACAGCCCTGTTCTTGTATAGTTATCGGTATCCGTACCTTTCAGGCAAAGGGTAAGCGTGATATGAGCTTCGGTATTCTCTGCCCCTGTATCTCCCTGGTCGCATGAGACCAAAGCAATACAGCCCAGCCAAGCCATAGCAGTAGCCAAGAGAAACTTGAACAGTCCCTCAGCACATCTTATTCCTTTCATCTCATACATCATGAATCAATATTATAATCAGGAAAACTCCTAACTTCTGTTTTCTAACTTCTACTTATTACATATCAGTCTTGCTCAGCACCACTCTCCACGAGTTGATGATAACTGAGGCAGACTGCCACTTATGGTTTTCGTCGATGAAGAACACAAGGTCGTAGGAATCCTGTCTATCCAGATATTCCTGATCGCTCATACTCTTGTTATAATTACCTTTCACCATCAGGGCATAATCTATCAATGGAATATTGATGATGCTGGCACCCGTAGCTTTATTATATACACGCAGACGCATATCATGACCTTTCACCATTCGGTTGGTTGACAACTCGGCGATGGCACACGCCACAGAAGTCTGCTCGCTGGTACCTGAACTGACACCGGCAGTACCGGAGTAAGCTGACCAGGCATTATAGGTAAGCATCTCATCCTCCATCAAACTGTTGTCATAATCCATCTTACCATTGTTATCGGTAATCTGGAAAATGAAGTCATCGGCACTGAGATTCACGCCCGACAGGTTCTGCAACACCACCTTGACCTGATTGGTATTCTTGGTAAGCGAAACCTTGACGGTTCTTGTTCCACCTTTCTCCATCTTGGTGAAATCGGCTTTTGCCAACTGTCCATGAAAGAGCGGAGTCAAATCATGGTCGATGATTCCCTTATCGGCACGATTCACCGTAGCCTTGAGTACATCACAGGCTGAAGAGCCTATGCTAGCCTGCCCAAAAGTATAGGAGTCAGCATAACGCTCTTCGCCCTGTGCCCAAACGAGAAGATCATAGGTACCAGGAGTCAGGTCATCGATGTTCATACCCTCTTCGGCGATAATCTTCTCGGCAGCTTCGGACTTGGTATAAGCCAGTTTTCCCTGCTGGTCGAAGGCATAAAGCGTGACGTTCTTTACCTCATGAGGGAAAGCATCGGCAAACTTCATATTCATATCGTAGATGAACTGCACCCTCAGATGAGTCTTCATCAGTTCCTCACATCCTTCATAGCTATCGTGCCAATAATCACAGGATGCGAGTAGCAAGCCGAGTATGGTGCAGCAAGAGAGCATCATCAGCCTTCCCTTCTCTTTGATATCATTTATAATCTTCTTCATTATATTGAATATGAATAATTTACTTTGTCTGATCCAAATCTACCTTAGACGATACCACGCGCCAAGAGAGAACCTTGATACTTGCTGCAAGATAAGTATTTTCATCGCTTGGTATCATTGGGTCGATTTCCTTCTTAGGATCATAGACAGGAGTACCAAAACCCTTGATGTTCTGAATGGTTACCTGATAAGAATGGTTACGCACGATGCCATACTCGCCTAACTTACCAGCGTCACCGAGATGCTTGATAGGGGTATAATAATAGGTAGCACCATCCGTAGAACGAACCTGAGCCTCCTCCTTTGCAAGGGCAGCATTGACATCGTCTTTCGATACAGTTTTATATGTTGTTTCTCCGTCCTTTACATAAAGTTCGCCTACGTTGCTAGCCAGTGTTGCTACAACCTCATAATCCTTCACTTCAGAAGAACCCGGAACCGTCTTGAAAGTAATGTCAGAAGCCTCTATTGACTGATAGCCAGTTGCAGTCTTTTTGAAGTATTTTGCAAAACCACCAACAATCTGTTTTTTAACAGCATCCTCACCGAGATAGGTCAAACCTCTATACTGACATACTTGCGCAGGGTTATAATTACCATTTTTATCCTTATAGACTAGTTTGGCTGCAACAATCAGTTTTGTCAAAGTATTCAAACTTGTTGTTGGATTTGTAACCACCTGATCTGGTGTATTTGGCAATGTATAAACAGGTTCAGCTGAGAATTCGCCAGATAAAGACTGCGTAATATCCGTAAACTTAGGATTAACAGGATGATTAGCTCCTCCCTGAGCACCCGAAGTAAAAGGCACAGACTTAGACCAGAAACAACGATGGTAATCAGAAGTTGTCCAAGGAGATATACCTAATTCTCCAGCATACCATGAAGTCTTGATCTGCTTACAAACCTCTGCCTTACCATCAGCATCAGCCAACTGCCAACCCTGAACTACTGCATATACAGGATATGTGTTTTTTGTTGGAGCTGCATTGGTATTATCTGCATAAGTGGTAACATCAATACTGCCAACCTCAATCTGGTACTTACCATCTGCATTTTTAGTCCATGCCTTCTCGGTTTCCCCAGTACGTTGATAATCTGCATCAATCTTCGCATTCACCTTAGCATTAACTCGCTCTACATAGATATCTACAGGGTTTTTCATAGCATCTTCAGATGTTGCAAAAACGCTGTTTGCTACAGGTGTAGAGCAAACGTCCTGTCCCGCACTTTCGTACACAGAATTAGACATGACAAAACCATTGGTCTTATCATAAAACTTCGAACCTGTTGCTGATGTTCGGAGTTCAGAAAGGGTCATAGTACCACTCTGCAGGGTTGTATTATCCAACACTTCAGGATTGATCACTGCAATAACAGAGGCAGGAACAGCTTTAGTCTCACCGTTTAATACAAGCACAGCCTTGGTTTTTGTTTCGGCAGTATGGTCATGATCATTGCCATCCGTCTCTACAGTTTGATCCAAAAAGTTAACAGGTTGCTTCTCTGAATTTTTATTAACCAACAGATATGGAGAACCATCACCATTAAAAAAATAGAAACGCACATTGTTGATCTTACTCTCAGCCTCAGTGCCATCCTCATAAGTACCATCACCCTGTTGATAACTACGAGATGCAGGAGCAGAACCCACATTCTCGATATTCACAGCAAGATAAGAAGTAGCACCCTTACCGTTTTGTGCATCACCACCAGCAACATCCTCGCTAGAGCAGGATGCAACCGTCAGCATCAGTGCTGAAGCCAGCACTGATGAAAGCATCGTAAATTTCTTCATAATTCTATAGTTTTAATTTTACTTATAATTTCTTTTCGTTCTATTGCATCATCATCATTTCATACGCCTTTCTTGCGGCATCGGCTTCCTTCGAATCGCCGGCTCTATCCAAATATGGCTTGGCTGCATCGGCATCTCCATTGTTCAGACGGATAATGGCAGTATTCAGGTTTGCCGTTTCATCCGTTGGATACATGCGGACAGCCAGCTCCATCACTTCATTGAAATCCTTGGAACCTACCTCATAGGTCTGGGCTACCATATACAGCTCATTGAGCGACAACAGCTGCGGCTTGGTCTTCATAATTACCCTTGCCTCTTCCACATCGAAAGGCTTAACCTTATAAGTAATGTGGTAATCGCTATGGCGAAGAGCCGGATAGCAGGTGGTGAGCAAATTGCGATACTGTGCAGGATATTGCTGCTTCAGCTTCGCATCACGAGCATCTGGATCCAACTTTTCATCCTGGGCTATCGCAAGAAGCTGCTCCTTTTTCTCCAAGTTGCTTGACTTGATATATTCACACAATCCATCCCAGTCTTCGGCTGTAGATGATACCGTGAAGATGCTGTCAGGCAAATCCACCATCTTGCGGACATATTCTGTCAGGGTAATGGCACGATTCTTTGCCAGATACACATTATGCTTATACGAGCCTTCCGGCGAAGCAAAACCATGGATATTGATGCCCATCACCTGCAGGTTCTTATCCGCCTTCAATGCCTTGATGGTAGTGATGATGCTATCCAACTGTGCCGGATTACGGCGATAATCGGCACGCAATTCTATCCTGTTGACCGGGAAATCAATATAGGCACGCTTATCCAAATGACGGATCTTTGGAGCCTCGGCAACGACAGCCTGCAACTGCAAAACCGGCTTCAGTACATTCTGCTTAGGCTGCTGAATGCTCTCGATGATCTGAGGAGCATCTGTAGAGCGTTTTTCATCTGCCCTACCCGGAATCAAATAAATGAGGGAAAGAGCCACCTTGGTGGGTCCCACATAATTCTTATGGGCAGATTTGAGTTTTTCACCACAGGTACCACATTCGAATTTATCATATTTGGTATGAATATAGCCCAATCCGAGCGAAGCCTCGAAGTTCCAGTGCTTAGAAAGATTCCATTGTTTTCCGGCAGTGATGCCGCCTCCGGCATACCAACCTTCATAGCGATGGTTGCGCAGTCCTTTCAACAATCCGAAAGGAAACTTCACACCACCTGCATTATACTGTCCCCCTAAAGCATGAGCACCGAGGAACCAACCATCGAAGTTCTGATTGAACCAGTAGCGATATTCCGGCATCACCATCCAATGACGAAGACTGGAATGGTCGCCGCCACTTTGTTTCCATGGATTCAAGCCGAAGAATACCTGAGCTGTATGCTTCTTTCCTGTAGCCACCTCCACTCCCAAATTGGGAGTGGTGGTAGCCCAGTAAAGCAAGTTGGTCTTGATGCCAAACTGCCAAGTCTGTCCAAACTGTTGAACCTGCTTGTGCTGCTCTGCCGAATGGGCAGTAAGAGGCGGGAAACAACAATTCATCATCAATATAGTTACTAATACAATTCTATCAAATATCATAATCTGAT
>ERZ1034710.368-NODE-368-length-14307-cov-3.027926_pt1 | contig 14307 bp, 14 predicted proteins | sample MGYA00520597_ERZ1034710 | MGnify/ENA primary metagenome ERZ1034710 (study PRJEB33766, sample SAMN09781714) | gut metagenome | biome: gut microbiome | host: Homo sapiens | place: Madagascar | study: EMG produced TPA metagenomics assembly of the PRJNA485056 data set... | reverse complement strand
GTGATGGGCTCGGACTCCGACTGGGCCGTGATGCAAAATGCCGCCTTGATTCTCAAGGACATGGGCGTTCCCTATGAAGCGCGCGTCGTAAGCGCGCATCGCATGCCCGACGAAATGTTCGAGTACGCCGAAACCGCCAAGGAACGCGGCATCAAGTGCATCATCGCGGGCGCCGGCGGTGCTGCGCACCTGCCCGGCATGTTGGCCGCCAAATGCGTCGTACCGGTTCTGGGCGTGCCCGTTCCCTCGAAGTACCTGCGAGGCGAAGACAGCCTGCTTTCCATCGTTCAGATGCCCAAAGGCGTTCCTGTGGCAACGTTTGCCATCGGTGAAGCGGGTGCCGCAAACGCCGCTCTTTACGCCGTGAGCATTCTTGCCGTTACCGACGAAGCGCTCTACGCCAAACTTCAAGCCTTCCGCAAGGCTCAGAACGCCAAGGCGCGCAGCATGACGCTTCCGGCCGTCTAAAAAACAAAACTCAAAGAAACTTTCCGCCACGATCGTATGCAAGCCAAATTCCCTCTTCCGCCCGGTTCCGTTCTCGGTCTTCTCGGCGGCGGCCAACTCGGCCGCATGTTTGCCCAGGCTGCCGCCAGCATGGGATACAAGGTCAAAGTCCTGGAAAAGGGCGACTGTCCCGCAAGCGAAGTCAGCGCCTATCACATTGACGCCGCCTACACCGATAAAAAGGCGATCGAAGAGCTGCGCCAGACCACCGCAGCGGTGACGACCGAATTCGAAAACGTCCCCGCCGAAGTGCTCTCCGCGCTTGCTGCCGACGGCGCCTGCGTCACGGCACCGGCCGCGCAGGCCGTTGCCATCGCGCAGGACCGTATCGACGAAAAGACGTTCTTGGAAAGCGTGGCGGGCGTACCCGTGGCGCCGCACATGGGGCTTTTGTCGGCCGAAGATGCCGACCAGGCTGACGCGTCTCTTTTCCCGGCGATTCTCAAGACCGCCCGCATGGGTTACGACGGCAAGGGCCAGCGCAGCGTCAACAACATCGCCGAGACGAAGGCTGCCTTTGCCGAGCTCGGAAACCGCGTCTGCATCCTCGAAAAAAAGCTTTCGCTTGCAAAGGAAGTGTCGGTGATCGTAGTTCGCTCTTTGACCGGAGAAACCGTCACCTATCCCCTCTTTGAAAACGTACACCGCAACGGCATTCTTGCAACGACCGTATTCCCGGCGCGCGTCACCGACGAAGTAAGCCGCAAGGTGCGCGAATACGCAGCCCGCATTGCCGAAACGCTGCAGTACAAGGGCGTGCTCTGCATCGAATTCTTCGTGCTCACCGACGGCTCCGTGTCGGCCAACGAAATGGCGCCGCGCCCGCACAATTCCGGCCACGTCACAATCGAAGCAGCCGTCACGAGTCAGTTCGAACAGCAGGTTCGCGCCATGGCGGGACTGCCCTTGGGCGACACCTCGGCGCTCTGTCACGGCGTGATGCTCAACCTTCTGGGCGACCTATGGTTTGACGAAAACGACAACCGCAAGGAACCCGACTGGGCGGAACTTCTCAAAATCGAAGGCGTCAAGCTGCATCTCTACGGCAAAGCCGAAGCACGCCACGCACGCAAGATGGGGCACGTCACCGTTGTGGCTCCCACACAGGAAGAAGCGCTTTCCCGCGCCAAACGCGCCGCGGCGGTTTTGGGCCTGCCCGAACCGATGTAATCGAGGCTGCCGATGACCACCGATACGATGCTTTCGGAAAAGACGCTTGCCGACATCGAAAAAGCAGCGCAGATTTTGTCTGAAGGAGGCCTGGTAGCCGTTCCGACGGAAACCGTCTACGGGCTTGCCGCCGACGCCGACAACCCGACGGCCGTAAGAAGCACCTTCACGGCCAAAGGGCGTCCGGCCAACCATCCGCTCATCGTGCACGTGACGGGCTTTGAGGCGCTTTCGGCATGGGCTGGCGAAATTCCTCCCTGCGCAAAGCTTCTCACCGACGCATTCTGGCCGGGGCCGCTCACGCTTGTCTTCAAAAAAAGCGATCGCGTCAACGATGCGGTCACAGGAGGTCAGGACACGGTAGCGATCCGCTGCCCGTCTCACCCCGTGATGCGTGCGCTTTTAAAGCGCTTTGCGGGTGAAAACCACAAGGCGGTGACAGCGCCTTCGGCTAACACGTTCGGGCGCATTTCTCCCACCACCGCACAACATGTCGCCGACGATCTCGGCGTCAAGCCCGAAGGTAAGCTCGACTTCATCCTCGACGGCGGCGAATGCGAGGTGGGCGTCGAATCCACGATTGTGAACCTCACGAGTGAAAAGCCCACCATTCTGCGTTACGGCGCCGTGACGGCCAAGATGCTCTCCGAGGTGCTCGGCTTTGAAGTGCACGAAGGCGGTTTGGACGCTCCGCGCGTTTCGGGACGCTTAAAGAGCCACTACGCACCGCAAACGAAGCTCGTGATCGTTCCCACGCAAGAACTCGTTGCGCTTACGGACGCCGACGCCGCCGATCTGGCGTTTTTGATGCGGGGACAAAGCGAACTTGCCGACAAAATGAGTCGACTTTCGCGCAAGTGCATTGTCGCGCCCGACGATCCGGCTGGCTACGCGCATGTGCTTTACGCCGCCATGCACGAGCTTGACGATTGCGGTGCCAAGCGCATTCTCGTGCAGGCGCCCCCGACGGATCCCGCTTGGGCCGCCGTCAACGATCGTCTCGGCCGCGCCGCTGCCGAAAAGAACCAACTCGGCTAAGTCACCCAATGAGCTCCGCGCACGACCCGATCGGCGTTCTCGATTCCGGCCTCGGAGGTCTTTCGGTTTTGAAGGCTCTCCGAGAAGAACTGCCCTGCGAGCAGTTCCTCTACTGCGCCGACTGCGCGCACGCTCCCTGGGGCGACAAACCCGAGAGCTACATCGTCGAGCGCTGTCGGGCCATTGTTCGTTTTCTCATTGAAAACCGCGCCAAGGCGGTAGTTCTTGCCTGCAACACGGCAACAGCCGCCGCTGCTGACATTCTCAGGCGAGAGCTTACGCTGCCGATCATCGGCATTGAGCCGGCCGTAAAGCCTGCTGCCGCACGCACGCAAACAGGCGTGATCGGCGTACTGGCTACCCGTCGAACCACCGAAAGCACACGCTATCTGTCGCTTTTGAAGCGTTTTGCGGGTAACGTCAAAGTCGTCACCGTAGCCGCTCCCGGTCTGATGGAATGCGTGGAACGCGGTGAATTCAACAATCCTGCCACCCGCGAGCTACTGAAGAAATATCTTGAACCGATCAAAGCCGCAGGCGCCGACCGACTAGTGCTCGGCTGCACGCACTACCCGTTTTTGGCCGACGCCATCGCCGACATCATGGGCCCCGAAGTCGAAATGATGGAACCGGGAAAGCCCGTGGCCAAAGTGACTCGCTCGCGTCTTGCGGCACTCGATCTTCTCAGCCCCGACACACTTCAGAGCCCCATTTGCCGCTACTTTGTTTCGGGGGCGGAGGAACACGGCACAACGCTTCTGCGCCTACAGCCGGACGCTCAAGAAATTGAAGAACTCTCCGTCTGACGGAGCACGTACTACTTCTATCGTCCGAACTCACGACGCTTCAACGGTTCTAAAATCCCAAAAGTTTTTAGATTTTGGGAAGAACCTCTATGTCCGTCGCTCTTTTGAATGCTTTGCTTACGCGCCGCAGCCTCAAGCCAAAACACCTGACGGCTCCCGCTCCCACACGTGAAGAACTGACGCTTGCCGCTCGCGCCGCTTTGCGCGCCCCCGTGCACGGCGACGTATTCCCCTGTCGCTTCGTATTGGTGCCGGAAGACAAGCGCTCCCGCTTGGCCGATCTTTTCCGTGCCGCCTCCGCCGCACAAGGCGCTGACGCCGAAAAACAGGATCGTGCCGCAAGCAAGGCGCACAAGGGTCCCCAAATCGTAGCGTTTGTCGTCAACACCGCGGGGGAATCGGATGCCGAAACTCGTGAGTCGCTCATCTCGGCGGGCGCTGCGCTGGAACAATTCCTGTTGGCGCTTAAGGCGCAGGGCTTTGCTGCCATTACGCTTTCGGGGTCTGTTCTGAAGGACGAAAATCTGCAGGCCGCTTTCTGCAAGGATCCGACGGAAAAGCTCGTTGCCTGGATCACGATCGGAACGCCCGCCGAAGGCGTGGCGTTTGAGCCCGAAGCGGGAACTGCCCCGCTCTCCGTTTGGGACTGAGTCCGCAAGCTTTGCCCGGAATTCCCAAAGTTGCCGCTTGACACCCAAAAACGAGCCGGTACATAGCAAACTTCCGGATAAGAGCCGGCATCGGTCGGTTCGTGCTTTCTGGATGTCGGAATCATGGACAAAGCTCTCTTTTCTCGCCGTACCTGCCTGCAAACGCTTTCGGCCTTCTGCGCCCTCGGCTCGGCGGCAGTACGCGCCGCGGATAAACCTGTGTCCGCAGGCAAACGAATCCTTGTCGTTTATTTTTCTTGGGCCGGCAGTTCCGAAACGGTCGCCAAGGAAGTGCACCGAATCCTCGGAGGCGACATCGCCCGCATCGAACGCGTCGAACCGTATCCGACGGTGTACGAAAAAACCACCGAAGTCGCCAAAGCCGAGAAAAGTGCAAACGCGCGTCCGGCCATTAAACCGATGCCCGACGTTCTGAACTACGACATCATTGTCATCGGACACGCCATCTGGAGCGGAACCATGCCCATGCCGGTGCGCACATTCCTCGAATCGCAGGACTTTTCCGGAAAAACGGTCGCGCATTGGACAACACACGGCGGTTCGGACTTAGGCGACAGCCAGGAAATTTTGGAGCGTGCACTCAAATCCGCCACGGTATTACCGGGTCTTGGCGTCTACGGTTGGGGCGGCGTACGCGATATTGCGAGCGTAGGACGCTGGCTTAAGCGCAACGGATTGGCGAAATAACGAGCCTTCGCAAAGAGTTCGGATAAAATCAGAAGTCGAGTTCTGATAAAATCAAAACTCAAAGATTTTGTCGCTCTATCCCTTCGCCATGTCCGCCGAACAAACCTACCTTCCGCGCACAATCGAATCGGTCATTCGAGAAACTTCGAAGCTCTTCAAAGTGGTTCTGCTTACCGGCATGCGTCAGACCGGCAAAAGCACCACGCTTGCGCATCTCGCCGAAAACAATCGAGCCCGCCTAGCGCTTGACAACGACGATCTGCTGAGGGAGGCAAAGCAAGCCGCCGGCATCTTCTTTGAACGTCATCCGACGCCGCTGTTGCTCGACGAAGTCCAGCGAGCGCCGAACCTTTTTCTGCAGATGAAGGCGGAAGTCGATTCCCGTCCGGACAAAGGACAAATCTGGGCCACCGGCTCGCAAAAATTTGCGCTGATGAAAGGCGTTACCGAGTCGCTCGTCGGACGTTTGATCCCGCTGGAACTCATGACGTTGAGCATCTATGAGCGCATCGGACTGGGATTGCAGCAAAAGCCGTACGTGCCGACGGTGGTTACGCGCGAGCTCCTCCCGATTCCTTCCTCCGATGAGGCCTGGCATACCATCTGGCAGGGTGCTTGGCCGGAAGTGGCCGAAGCGTCTCCCCGCGCTCGAGAGTTCTTCTTTCGTGCGCTATTGGAAACCTACCTCGATCAGGACATCCATCGAACGCTCGACATTGAGAAGCTTGCGGAATTCCACACTTTCATCTCGGCGCTTGCCTCGCTTACCGGGCAGGAGCTGCGCATCGGCACGCTCGCGCAAGCCGCAGGCGTCTCCGAACCCACCGTCAAAAAGTGGCTTTCGGTAGCCGAAGCCTCCGGCATCATTTATCTTCTGCGCCCCTATCTCGCCAACATACGCCAGCAGCTCGTGAAGTCGCCCAAGGTGTACTTCACCGACACGGGCCTCGCCGCTTATCTTTGCGGTTTTTCAAGTCCCGAACAGCTCCGAACAAGCCGCGAAGCGGGTGCCTTTTTTGAAACGTTTGCCCTAATGGAAATCCTCAAAAGCTGGGTGCACAACGGCTCTCGCGCAGAGTTCTTCTTCTACCGGGACTCAAAGACCAGAGAGAAAATCGATCTGCTCATCCGCGCCGACGGCAAGCTGCACCCGGTCGAATTCAAATCGTCCGACCATCCGACTCCTGCTGCGATCAAAAACTTCAAGGTGCTACAGGACCTGCCCGAAGACATCGGGCACGGCGCCGTGGTTTGTCTTTCGCAAAAAAGCTACGCCCTGACGAACGGCTGCACCGTTCATTCACTCTGGGCGATTTGAGGCCGATTGCGTCAGATTTCGGTGAGGCTTTCGGCAATTGCGCGCATCGTAAGCGGCGCGCACCCCTCGGCCTTGTTGTTGGCGACCACAAAAGCGCGTACGCCGGAAGCTTTGGCTAGTTTCAAAAGCCACACGATGCCTTCGCGTGACACGATGTCTTCCTGCCGAATCCGATCAAACGGCGCCCAGTCGCGCTTAAGGCCCGCATAGGTGCCGTTCGCAGCGAGCGACCAACGCACCACGATGTCGCCGGCGGCTTGCCAGGGGCCCGTATCCACGCCTGGTGCATCAAAAAGCCGCAGCATGTCTGTCTGCCGCATGATGCTCGGCATAGCCGGATGAAGGGAAATCACAGGACGCACGCCCGTGCTTGCCATGGCCTTCACCCAGCGCGGCGTCAAAAGCACGCGCGTTCGCATTTCCACAGCAAGCGCCACCGCCTGAGAGGGCATCCTGGACTTGATCTGAGAAAAGAAGTCGGCCATCGTTTCGATGGCGGCATACTGAGCCTGCCGCTCGATCATTGCGTGCCTCGGAATACTCGGCATTTCAAAGACTAAGACACCTGCCTTTGTTCCCAAGCCTTCCATCGCCGGAAGCACGAAGTCTTCGATCGCTCGATCGGCGTTGAGGTAATCGGGATTGGCATGAATGGGACGCCCCATGCGGTCGCGCAGGACGCTGTCGCAGACAATTTGCGGAGCCTTAACAAGAAACCGAAAGTCGTCGGGCACCTGAGCGGCAAAAGACGTATAAGCCGACGCGGGAAGCGGTCGGTAAAACGCTCGATCGATACCGGTCGTGCGAAAGATCGGGTGCTTCGCGTAGGCCGAAAGCCCCTGCTGCGCGAGTTCCGTCAAACCGGAAGCTCGCGACCAAACGATGCCGCGCCAGCCCGGAAAGTTCCAGCTGGACGTCCCTAGGTAAATGTTGCGCGGCAGCTTCTGCGCCGTGCGAACAAGTTCCTTATCCGGCGGCTGCGCCAACACGGGGCCGCCCGCCGGGGGCGCATCGTCAAAAAGGCTCTCGGTTTCGAACCTTCTCGTCATTCAGGCTTCCCATGTACAAAAATCCCGCGCCCCGGCTGCAGAGTCTGCAGCAAGAGGTGCGGGTTCGGTTTAATCCTCTATGAGAGGATTCTATCCGTTGAAGCCGTTACCAACGGCAGCCCGGACCATAACCGTAGTGGCGGTAGCCGTGACGCGGGCCGTGCCAGCCCCAGCCGTCGCCGGCTCTCGGTCCCATCCCGTAAACGCAGCCGGGACCGCCCGCGCAACCCGGACCCATCATGCCGCAACCGGGACCGTAGCCCCAATCGCCGCGGTAGTGATGACGCGGACCGTACATGCCGCCGCGGGGACCCATGCCGCGACCGTAGCCCGGACCCATGCCGTAGCCGGGTTCATACTCATCCATGATCGCCTTCTGCTCGGGCGTCAGAGCCTTGTCAAGTTCGGCGCGTGCGGCGGAAATCTGCTTGAGCATGTCGGCGCGAACCTTCATGTGCTCGGCACGCAGATCCATGGCTTCAGTGCGCGTGGCCGGACGCTTGCCGCCGTTGGCTTCGTGCCAGGCGAAGTGCTTGGAAGCAATCTGCTGACGGCTTGCGACGTACTTGTTGAAGGCGTCTTTGGCGGGGCCCGAAAGCTTCATGCCCTGAGCCAGTTCCGCGTAGTCGTCTGCCATCTGCTGTGCGCAAGGAGCCGTGTCGGCTGCAAGAGCCGTGCCGGCAAATCCGGCAATAACTGCGAATGCTGCTACTGCAAATGTCGTCTTGGTCGTCATATTCTCACCTCTAGTTGGGAATGAGCGCTTGCTCTGTTTTTTGCGGGCTTCGAGCACTCCCGTGTCGAAGCGTTGTGTTTCCTGACGCGGCATTTCGAGCGTTTTTCCACTCGTTTTTGCGTTCCTCTTCTTAAGGTGAACTTTACGCCGAGGCTTCGCAAAGAAACGTTAAGACAAGGCAAATCCGAGTAAAGGCCATTTGCACAAAAAGACCGATGAGATCCTGCCCGACAAGCTAAAATACTAGGATTGATCAGAAACGCCGAGCGCATTCCGTTTGCGCTCATTTCTTTTAAGAAAAACATATGCAGACACTTTCCTCTCTTACCGCCCTGAGCCCCCTTGACGGCCGCTATGCCCGTCAGTGCGAAGCCCTTCGCGGCATCTTCTCCGAATCGGCTTTCATGAATGCGCGCGTGCGCGTCGAAGTCGAATGGCTGATTGCGCTTTCCGAAGCCGGTTTTGCCGAACTCGCCCCGATCAGCGCTCACGGACAGGCCTTCCTGCGCGGTCTCGCGGACAACTTCACGGAAAGCGACTGCGAAGAAATCAAGACCATTGAAGCGCGCACCAACCACGACGTCAAGGCCGTGGAATACTGGATCAAGGAAAAGGTCGCGCACGACGAAGAACTCGCCAAGGCAAGCGAATTCGTGCACTTTGCCTGCACGAGCGAAGACATCAACAACACAAGCCACGCGCTGATGCTCACCGCCGGCCGCAAGGCGCTCGTCGAGCGTCTCACAGCCATTCGCGACCACATCCGTGAATTCGCGCACCGCTGGGCTGCCGTTCCGATGCTCTCCCGCACTCACGGCCAGACTGCCAGTCCCACCACCGTCGGCAAGGAAATGGCCAACGTTGCCGTTCGTCTGACGCGCATCATCGAAGCCATCGAAGCCGTTAAGTTCTACGCCAAGATGAACGGCGCCGTGGGCAACTTCAATGCGCATCTGATCGCTTATCCCGACTACGACTGGGAAGCCCACAGCAAGCGCGTGATCGAAGAGCGCCTGGGCGTTACGTTCAACACGCACACGATTCAGATCGAACCGCACGACTACATGGCCGAGCTCTTCCATGAAATCGAGCGCGCCAACACGGTTCTGATCGACTTCGACCGCGACGTTTGGGGCTACATCTCGATGGGCTTCTTCAAGCAGAAGTTGAAGGAAGGCGAAGTCGGCAGCTCCACGATGCCGCACAAGGTCAATCCGATCGACTTTGAAAATTCCGAAGGCAATCTGGGCATCGCCAATGCGCTCTTCGGTCACCTCGCGGGCAAACTGCCGATCAGCCGCTGGCAGCGCGACCTCACCGACTCGACCGTGCTGCGCAACCTCGGCGTGGCCTTCGGCTACAGCTTTGTGGCCTACGCCGCTCTCGAACGCGGCCTGGGCAAGCTGGAACTCAACGAGCAGGTTGTGGCCGACGACATCAACCGCGCTTGGGAAGTGCTTGCCGAAGCCGTGCAGACTGTGATGCGCCGTTACGGTGTTCCGAAGCCCTACGAAAAGCTGAAGGCTCTCACCCGCGGCAAGGGGCACATGACGGCCGAAGTGATGCGCGAATTCATCGCCACGCTCGAAATCCCGGCCGAAGCTAAGGAACGCCTGATGGAACTCACGCCGGCCACCTACGTGGGCAAGGCCGAAGAGCTCGCCAAGCGCTGCTAAACCGCCAGCTGAGCTTCGTCTCTAAATCAACCGACGCGTCCTGTTTTCAGGCCGCGTCGGTTTTTTCTCTCGAGAATGGTAATACCTCAAAAAGACAGCAAAATCTCTGCCTTTTAGATCAAACCACCTAGGCGCGCGGCACCTCTCTCAGGTTATATTGCTCGGACTCGACAAAAACACTCTGGGAGAAATTCAATTGAAAAAGCAGATTCTGACCGCAGCCTTGCTTTCGCTTCTGGCCGGAAGCCTCACTGCAGCCGAACTCACCGTTGCTGCAACCCCCGTGCCGCACGGCGACATTCTGCGGCTGGTGGCGCCGGATCTGAAGGCGGCCGGCTTTGACCTCAAGGTTGTGGAATTTTCCGACTTCGTTAGCCCCAACATTGCGCTTGATGCGGGCGAAGTCACGGCCAACTACTACCAGCACAAGCCCTTTTTGGACGATGCGGTCAAAAGCCGCGGCTTAAAGATCGCTTCGGTTGCGCCGATTCACATTCTCCCGATGGCGGCCTACTCCAAGCGCGTGAAGTCCTTAAACGACCTCGAAAAAGGCGCCCGCATTTCGATTCCGAATGACCCGGCAAACGGCGGCCGTGCGCTATTGCTTTTGCAGGCCGCAGGCCTCATCAAATTGAAGGACGGCGCCGGCGCCACCGCCACGCCTTTGGACATCGCCGACAACCCCAAGCGTCTGCGCTTTACCGAAGTGGAGGCCGCCCAGGTGCCGCGCACTCTCGACGACGTTGACGTTGCCATCGTCAACTCCAACTACGCTCTGGGCGTCGGACTCAACCCCATCAAAGACTCGATCTATCTGGAAAACAAAGACAGCCCCTATGCCGTGGTGGTCGCCTGCCGTCTCGGCGATGAAAAGAGTCCCGCCGTGCAGGCGCTCGTAAAAGCACTGACGAGTCCCAAGGTCAAGCAGTACATGCTCGACAACTACAAGGGCGGCGTGGTGCCGGTGTTCTAACCGATCCGCTTGATTTTTTGCCGCATAGCCGCCTAACGTCCCGCACCGGGCCTGGCGGCTTTTTCGTGCGGCAAACCCGGGCTGCGCAAATCGGGCCAGGCTCTGCAAATCGTCAGGCAGGCCTCAGAAGGCTCGGTTAAAATGTCGTGTTTTCCAAGGCCGGCGATTGTCGCAAGACACATTGCCCGAGCCGGATGATCTGCACTGTCTGCGCCGCATGCGCAATGACTCATAAAGACAAAAGCGAAATGAAAGAAATTCGTACCCGCATCGCTCCGTCTCCCACGGGCATGATGCATCTGGGCACCGCCCGCACCGCTATCTACTGCTGGGCCGTGGCCCGTCACTTCGGCGGCAAATTCCTGCTTCGCATTGAAGACACCGACCAGAAGCGCTCCACGGATGAAGCCACCCAAGTCATTCTCGACTCGATGAAGTGGCTCAACCTCGACTACGACGAAGGTCCCATCTACCAGATGGATCGTCTTGAACGCTATCGCGAAGTTGTTCATGAACTCATGGCCAAAGGGCTGGCCTACAAGTGCTATGCCACGCCCGAAGAGCTCGACGCCATGCGCGAGGCGCAGCGCGCCGCCGGCATCAAACCTCGCTACGACGGCCGCTGGCGCCCCGAAAACTGCGTCGGCAAGCCTATTCCGGAAGGCGTCAAGCCCGTGATCCGCTTCCGCAATCCCGACGACGGCGAAGTAACCTGGGACGACGCCGTCTACGGCCGCATCACGATCGCCAACAAGGAATTGGACGATCTGATCATCATGCGCGACGGCATTCCCACCTACAACTTCGCGGTTGTGGTCGACGACTGGGATATGAAGGTGAGTCATGTGATCCGCGGTGCGGACCACATCAACAACACCCCGCGCCAGATCAATCTCTACAACGCGCTCGGCGCCGAAGTGCCGGTGTTTGCGCATCTGCCGCTCATCAACGGTCCCGACGGCCAGAAGCTTTCCAAGCGCCACGGCTCGGTTTCCGTCATGGAATACGAAGCCCGCGGCTTCCTGCCCGAAGCCGTGTTCAACTACCTCGCCCGTCTGGGCTGGGGCCACGGCAACATGGAAAAGTTCACGCGCGACGAACTCGCCGAAGTGTTCGAACTGCGCGGCGTTTCGAAGGCTGCCGCCCGCATCGACTTCAAGAAGTTCGAGTGGCTCAACGCTCAGTACATGAAGGAAGCCGACGACAAGCGTCTGGCAGACCTCGTCAAGCCCCGCATTGAAAAGCGCGGCGGCAAGGTCGAAGGCGGCCCCGATCTCGCAGGCGTCTGCGCGCTCTTGAAGACCCGCGCCTCCACGCTTGAAGCGCTCGCCGATCAGGCCATGTTCTTCTTCAAGCCCGCCGAACTGACGGCGGAAGCCGCAAAGGCCGTTCTGACGGAAGAAAACCGCAAGGCGCTCGATGCATTCGTTGAAGGCATCGAAAAGCTCGAAAGCTTCACGGCGCCCGAAATCTACGGTGTCATCAAGAGCGTCATGGAAGCACAGGGCATCAAGATGGGCCCGGTAGCCAATCCTCTGCGCGTTCTGGTTTGCTGCGCCGACAAGGTACCGCAGATCGACAAGACGCTGGAACTCTTCGGCAAGGACGAAGTCTTGAAGCGCATCGCAGCCGGCATTGCGCTTGCCGGCTGATTGCCGTAAGAAAAGCTGCTCAAGAGCAAACGGCCGCTTCTTTCGGGAAGCGGCCGTTTTTTCGAGTCAATCGACAAACCGTCATTTAGCGAGCAACGACCAGAGAACGCCGATTGCCAAAAGCCAGAAAAGAACAGCGCTTACCTTGTTCACCCAGAAAGAGAACTTTTTATTTTGCAGGTAATGTGAAGCGGTTGCCGCGAGAACCCCGTAGCTCAGATGAACCGCAAGCCCTACAGCCGCAAAGATGCTGATCAACTGCGTCATGCGCGTGACGTAGTCGTGCTCGGGCGTGATGAACTGCGGCAGCAGCGAAAGCAGAAAAACGATCAGCATCGGGTTGGTCGTTTGCAGCAGCGCTGCTCCGACGTAGGCCGAGCGAATGTTGTGCGACGCCACTTTGTCTTCCACCGTGGGATTGCCGCCCGCAGCAGCGATGTTAAGCGGCTTGGCAATCCAGTTCTTCCAACCGAACCAAACAAGCATCAAAGCACCGATCCCCTGCAGACCATAGAAAAGCATGGGGGTAGCCTGAATGACGGCGCCAAGACCGGTCGCCGACACGATCGACATGATGACGATGCCTGTGCAGTTTCCGAGCGGCGCCGTCCAGGCACCTTTTCTGCCCAGACGAAACGCGGAAGTGACGGTGTAGAGCACACCCGCGCCGGGCGTGATGCAGGCTACGAACGCCACAAAGGCAAAAAACCAAAGATCGCCGCTCATGATTTTGCTTTTCCGGTTGGACACATAGGCTCGTGCCGCCAACTATACGCCGTAGGCTTATTTTTCGGGCGAGTCCGCTATACGGAAAGTGCTTTCAAAATTTCGGGAGCAACACCTTCGAGTCGTTCGATCTTGCTCGTCCATGCCTGCGGACTGTCGATCTCGATAAGCGTCCAGCCGCAAGCAATGGCTTTGCGTCGCACCTCGGCGTGCTCTCTGAGGAGCGATTCCAGTGTCGGCATCTCCTGGTGAACACGTGCCTCGACATTGTCTGCATGCCGACAGATAAGCTCATAGTGCTTCCGCAGATAGGCCTCCGTAAACACGACGGCAAGCAACGCTGCCCGCGACGGCCCCAACTGCCGGACCAAGGCTGCCGTTTCGTCAAACGGCAGATAGACGCCTTCAATCACAAGATGTTGCCCGTTTTCATCGGCCGTAAATGCCATTTCCCGCACAATCGGCCAAAGTTGTTTCTCAATAGCCACGTCGTCTTCGGGCGTCAAGTCGGCAAATCCGGCGGCACCGGATCGAATCAGTCCCATCTTAAGAAGATCCATCGAAAGCACGCCTGCTCCGGTTGCTTTAGCAAGCGAACGAGCGAGTGACGATTTTCCGGCGTGCGTGGCGCCCTGCAGAAAAACGATCATGACTGAAAAGCAAAGAGGTCCGACAAATTAAAGAAAATGATACTTAGGCCGTACAATGGCGGCTTGTTCACTGATATAGCATCCAAACCATATGAAGCTTATTGCCATCACCGACCGTACGTCCGATCTGGTTTACGAACTCACTGTCCTCTGGGAAGCCAGCGTGCGTGCCACGCACAAGTTCCTCAGCAACGACGAAATCCTGATGATCAAACAGTACGTCCCCGAGGCTTTCCGCGGCGTACCCTCGCTTACGGCGGCCGTGGATGATTCGGGCAAGATCCTGGGCTTTATCGGTACAGCCGAAAAACGCATCGAGATGCTCTTTGTTGCTCCCGAGCTGCGCGGGCAGGGCATCGGCAGAAAACTGTTGGAAAATGCGGTTGAAAACCAAAACGTCGACGAAGTTACCGTCAACGAGCAAAATCCTCAGGCTGTCGGGTTTTACGAACACATGGGTTTTGAAACATACAAGCGCACGCCGCTGGACGAACAAGGCAATCCCTACCCGCTTCTTTATATGCGCCGCAAGTCGACTCAGCAGCCGGCCTGACATCCGGCGGTCTCTGCGACTTGAGCTTTTGTTATGACCGACACTTCTTTTGCCAATGCTCGCCGCGGCTTCTATGCAGCTCTGCCTTTCTGGTT
>ERZ1034710.367-NODE-367-length-14309-cov-3.946050_pt1 | contig 14309 bp, 11 predicted proteins | sample MGYA00520597_ERZ1034710 | MGnify/ENA primary metagenome ERZ1034710 (study PRJEB33766, sample SAMN09781714) | gut metagenome | biome: gut microbiome | host: Homo sapiens | place: Madagascar | study: EMG produced TPA metagenomics assembly of the PRJNA485056 data set... | reverse complement strand
GGTTTTGCAGGAAATCGCACAGCTTGAAGGCAAGCGTCAAGCCTGCGAAAGCGTTATCGGCGATCTCGAAAAAAAACTTGCGCAGCTCTCGGATGAAATCCTGGTGTTCTCGACAAAGCTTGCAATCGACGAACCTACGCCGGCCTCGGTAGATGCTCAGCGTGTCTTTGCTAAGACTCAAGCGGACGCTTTGACCGAGCGCATTGCCAAGTTTGCAGAACTCGGAGATGCCCGATCGCAGGCCGCCGATCGGCTTTCCAAGGCTCAAGCCGAACGGCAGGAGCAAGCTCGAGCAATTCAAGCCTGCGAGACTGCACTTGCAGCCGCACATACGGCCGAGCAAACAGCCGAAGAAGAACTCAACACGGCAACTGTTCGCCTCGACCGAATGCGAACCGAATTGACTGGCGCCTGCCAAGGCATTGTCGAGGTTCCTACCGAAAGCAAGGCCATCCAACCTTGGCAATCTCAACTCAATCAAGCAGTCGCCGAATTTCGAGACAAGCTCGGTCGTCTTTCCGCCCTCAAGGAGGAGTTGACGATTCAACAGGCTACGGTCGACGAACAAAAACGTCTGCAGCACGCCTCAAGCAATCGGATCGCAGAACTTGCCGCAGAACTCAGTGTCATTCAAACTCAACTTGGCAAACTCAAAGCCGAACGCTGGTCGCTGCTCGAGGATAAGTCGCCGGAAACCGTAGAAAACGAGCTGAAAACTCGACGCAACACTGCAATGGAGGCAACCGCGGCGGCCAAAGCAGAGCTCGATCGTCTCAGCGAGGTGAAGAACAGACTCGAAGGAAGCCTGAAGGCCGCTCAAGAACAAGCCGTTGCAGACACCGAACAGCTTCAAAGCGCACAAACAGACTGGGCTGCAGCTCTCGCCGCTCATCAGTTTGCCGACGAGGCAACCTGGGCAGCTGCGCTTATTGACGACGAAGAGCTCGAACGCCGTACCCGGCGATACGCCGAGCTCGACTCCGAAGCCAAAGCATTGGCCGCGGGCATAAAGGAATCCAAGGCCAGACACGCCGAATTGCTCCAAAAAGCAGACGACAGTCTGCAGTCGGCGCCGCTCTCGGAGGAAATCAAAAGCGATCGCAATGCTCTTGACGCCCTAAATGTCCAAAAGGGAAGTCTTGCGGCAGCACTTTCCAACGACGACGCTCAGCGCAATAGGCTGAAACAAAAGTTCGCTGAAATCGAAGCACAGACAAAGAAGCTTTCGGTCTGGTCCCAGCTCAACGAACTCATCGGTTCGGCCGACGGCAAACGCTACCGCACCTTCGTGCAATCGATGACCTTTGAGACATTGCTGCATCACGCCAACCGGGCACTGGCTCAAATTTCGCAGCGATACATTCTGAAGAAAGACGCGGCGGAACCCTTGAAACTCAACGTAATCGATGCTTTCCAGGGCGGCGTGGAAAGAAGCGCCGACAACCTTTCGGGCGGCGAATCCTTTCTGGTGAGTCTTTCTCTTGCGCTCGGCCTGTCGGCCATGGCCAGCCGCAATGTGCGCGTCGAGTCGCTTTTTCTGGACGAAGGTTTCGGCTCACTGGATCCCGACACGCTCGAAGATGCCATGAACGCTCTGGCAGCACTTCAAAGCGAAGGCAAGATGATCGGCATCATCTCGCATGTCGGAGAAGTGCGCGAGCGCATTCCGACGCTCATTGAGGTCACTCCCGTATCGGGCGGCCGCAGCGAACTCTCCGGGCCGGGCGTCGAGCGTCTGCCCGAACACTGAAAACAAAGGAACCGATATGGCTCTTGAAATCGAACGCAAATTTCTGGTGAAAAACGATGCCTGGCGGGGACTCGGAACAACAGTTGCCATCCGTCAGGGTTATCTCTCGCGCGACCTTGAGCGTACGGTGCGCGTGCGCACAAAAGGCGACAAAGGCTTTCTCACGATCAAAGGCAAAAACAACGGCGCCGTACGCACGGAATTCGAATATCCGATTCCGCACGATGAAGCCGATGCAATGCTCGACACGCTGGCTCTCCGCCCGATTATCGAAAAGACCCGCACCAAGATCGAATACGCGGGCAAACTTTGGGAAGTCGACTGCTTTTTCGGAGAAAACGACGGATTGGTTCTGGCTGAAGTGGAGCTTGCTTCAGAAAACGAGTCCCTCGCACTGCCCGAGTGGATCGGCGACGATGTCACGCATCTGCCGCGCTATTACAACTCTTCCCTGTCCGAGCATCCCTATTCGCTGTGGTCGAACGAAGAAAAAGCGCAACGCTAAAACCCGACTACTGCGCGCGTCCCTGATAACGTCCGTGGGAGTCGTAATAACGACCGTTGGCATCTTGTCTGCCTTGATAACGACCGTGCGAGTCATAGTAGCGCGTGTCGGCCGCGGTGCTCACCGATGCCGTCAACCCCAGCAATGCACTGATCAGAATAGCCGTCAAAGTACGCAGTCTCATGGAATTTCTCCAAACAAAGCATAAGCGGCGGAACGGCCGAATTACCGGTCCCCGCCGCTTCGTACTGTTCGTGAGTCGCAATCCGCTTTATAGCTCGAAAATTTTGGCGAGTTCGTCGGTCGTCAGGTTTTCGTCAAAGGGCACGTATTCGCCCTTGGAATTGAGATAGACGCCGTACGGAACGGCACGGCAGCCGCTGCGTCGATGCAGCTTGGTGTTGATCCAGACCTTGTTGCGCAGCTCGTAGGGAAGATCGACGCCGTCGTAGCGAAGACCGCGGAAATCCTTGTCGCGGAAGTGTTCATGATGCTTCACAAGCGTTGCGTAGGGATCCTTGGCGCCGAGAATCAAAGCCCCCTGCGGTTCGCAATGAGGATTGAGCAGCGCAATCGGGTAGTACATCACAACAACACGATCCTGCAGCGGCATGATGCGATCCATCAGGCGGATGCAATCCGGGCACTGCGTGTCAAAGAACACATGCACGGTTTTCTTGACGCCGGCAGGCGTCGGAGAGCGAAAGCCGAACCCGTCCTTGGTCATCGTCTCGTACATCTTCTTTCCGTCCCAACCCTGGGGAACCTTTGCGGGCTTAGCCTGTGCGGTCGTGCTGACGGCAAGTGCGGCAGCAGCCAAGCCGAGAGCGGTGCGGCGGGTTATTTTGGTCATGGGATACTCTCCTTAAAACTCAATCGGATCGGTTGTTCGCATTTGAGTGCGAAGACCTTCGACGATTATGGCGCAGGAAAGCCATCGTCAGGCTTAAGAGACCTCCGACTTTTGCCTCGGCTTTTCATCCGGTTCGCCTAAAACGGATGTCGGCGCAGCCGTCCGAGGTGCCCCGTTAGGAAAACCGCGATTCCCGCCCAAATAAAGGCCAACGGCAGAAATTCCGTCATTCCGAAAGGCTCGCCGAACGCAAAGACGCCCAAGGCCACGATGATGACGGGCGACAGGTACTGGATGAAGCCGAGTACGCTCAGCGGCAACAGCATCGCACCCACCGTAAAAGCCACCAGAGGAATTGTCGCCATCAAACCGGTTGAGGCAAATGCAACCGCCATCAAGGGATCCACAGCCGGCGCAAAATGCGAGGCACCGGCAAGCATCAGATAGGCCGCGTAGGCAACGGCTACGGGCATCATCAAAAATGTTTCGACTGCAAGCGACATGACGGCATCGACCATCAGCGCTTTCTTGAGCGCGCCGTACGCAGCCCAGGTTGAAGAAACCATCAGTGCATAAAACGGAAAGCAGCCGAACTGCACAACCATCACAGCCACTCCCGCCAGCGCCAACGCAATGGCAATCCAGGTCGAAAGCGGCGGCCGCTCGCGAAAGAAAACGATCCCTAACGCAACCGTCAGAAGCGGTGTCAGAAACGTACCGATCCCGAGCTCGACCACGTGCCCCGAGATAACGCCTGCGACATTCACCCAGAAATTGAGTGCCGACACAACGGCTGCACACAAAAGCAGAATCGTCTGGCGGTGCGACGCAAGAATCTTTCTTCCGAAGTCGGCAAATCGCGCAAACCCCGGAACAACCGCAATCCAGAGCAAAAGCAACAATCCCGTCCAGAAAATGCGGTGCGCAATCACCTCCCAACCGTTTCCGACCGAATCGAAAATCGACCAGAAAAGCGGCAGGAACCCCCACCAAATATAAGCGGCGCAAGCATATGCCGCGCCTTGTGCCGGTCGAGAGAGCTTCATGGCAAAAAAGAGTTTTCCATCGACGATTCTACAACTCCTACCTCCAAGCCATGAGCATCGGATCGACCATTTGCTTCAATCTTGTCTGCTACGGAACTGTTTTCGTCTTAAAATATCCAGATATCTTAGCCGGCAAATATTTAAACTCGCCATGAAGACACATCACCCTCTTATCCCCGCTTGCAACGCTCTTTCGAAAGCCATTGAGCAAAGCGGCGGCAACGCACAGCCCGCGCTCGACATGCTGCTGCACTTAACCTTCGCTGCAGACGCTGCACGAGAGGAAATCTATCGGCCGCTGCAGACACAGGCTCATCTCTCAGAAGGAAAACTCCTGCTTCTAACCGTTCTGCACCGAGCGGGCGGCGAGATGAGCTCCGGCATGCTCGCACATCATCTCGGCGTCACCGACGCTACGGTTTCCATCATGGTCTCGCGCATGCTAAAAGAGTCGGAGCCGTTAGTCGTTCGCCGCGTCAGCAAACTGGATCGACGCGCCGTTGTGGTAAGCATCACACCTGCAGGAGAGGATCTTCTCAAATCCGTTTTGCCCCGGTACTCTGCCGATATTGTCGCCTTCTCGCAATCGCTGACTCGTTCGGAACAGTTGCTGTTGACCGGACTTTTGAAAAAGCTCATAACCTCTTCAACCAAAACAGAAAATTACTAGCCGACTAAATTAATTCTGAGAACAATTTATGCGCGAACATAGTTCAAAAGCGCGCGTCAATTGAAATTCTCGTGTAGAGTCTCGAAACCTACCATTTGCTTCGAGAGCCTTCATGAATTTCGAGAAACGCATCGCTCTTTTCGTTGACGCCGACAATGTCGGCGCGGACCTGATTCAGTCAATCCTGCAGACGCTCGATCAACGAGGCACGGTCGTCAGCAAACAGGTTTTCGGTCAAACCAATCGGTTTTCCAGCTCCGGCTGGAAGACTCTGACGAATTCCTACGGCCTCGAAGTGCACCAGGTAAAACGCATCCGAAAAGGCAAGAACGTCACGGACTTTCATATCGTCCTCGCCGCTTGCGAGCTGCTTGAACAGGCCGACATCTTTGCCATCGCCTCCAACGATACGGACTTCCTTACACTGGCAGAGTACCTGCACGGGAAAAACAAGATCGTCTGGGGATTCGGTCGTCCTCAGACCCACTATGCCGACATACTTCTTGAGACCTACGACGCATTTTTTGTAGTCGAAGCAAACTGCATCAAAGACATCAAGCTTGACTTGGATAAAGGGGCAGCGGAGCCGCTGCTCCCGCTTCCTGTAAAAACACCGGCACTTTTCAAAGATCTTCGCATTGAAAGAGGCCCAAAGCTCGGCGACGGCGGCTTCCTTCACTTCAATGCAGAAGAGCGCCGCACGATCATCGAGTCACACCCGGCAACCAAAAAGCTCATCAAGCGTGTCTTAACGGACAAACCTAGCCAACGTCCGTATTTTCTCGACCTGACCAACGCTTCGAGCAAATTGCTCAAGCTTCCCGCAATTGCAGCCCGACTGCAATCCGTGCGCTTATACCGACTAAGGCATAAAAGCCCATTGGTTCAAGTTATGGCAGGCACGGCGCATCTTCCGCTTGATCCTTTGCACAAATTTGCTTCCATTACCGATGTTCCGCGCTGTCTCTGGAAGCAAGACGGTCTCTTGCTGGTTCCTTTTCGTCGACACGCATCCGCCAGCATTCCGGCCTACAACCACCCATTCATTGCAGGCCTCGCCTTTTGGCAGTCCGGTGTTCTCTGCTCACGAATGTTTGCCGTCTGGGTGCAATTCATCGCAAGCGGCAAGCCAGTCGACATCTCCGTCATCCAACAGGCGCTCAACAGTTTCTACTGGGTCGACGTCAAAGCGGACACAGCCACCAAATCCATAATCACTCCGGCCACCCGTTTGCTTTCGCTCATCGAGTTTGCCCACTGCAACGGCGGCCTTGACGCATTGACGGCCAAACAGAAGACCAACCTCACGGTACACCAAACAAACTTGACTGCCGCCGTCGACAAACTCTACGGACTTGCTAGCGGATGCTCCGATGACGATCGACTCCGTCTTCTCTACCGTAACGCCAGAAGAAAACTGCTTTCACTGGAACAGCAAAGGCGCAGCAAACAGGCTCAGCTCGAGCTGCCCATGGATTTTTTCTAGAAAAGAAAAAGCAGACTGCCTTCGTCGAACATAAGGTTCGGGCAGTCTGCCGTCGTAGGTGCCGGGAGCCAGAGAGACTCATTCGGGCCCAGGCCCCGAAACTCCCGGCGTGTAGCGGATACGTTTTAGAAAATGATCGGCTCGTAGTAACCCGCAAAGAGCACGCTTGCGCGCAGCATCAGAGCGCCGGCCAGACCGAGCACGGCCGAAACAGCCAGAGCAGCATGCTTACGAGTGATCAGGTTGATCGACAGCGGAATGATCGAACCGAAGATGATCACGCCGAGCCAGAACATCATCGAGTAAGGACCGTCGATCAGGGATTCGGCCCCCACACGGGCGGCAGCCGACGAGGAACTGAGCGCCACATGCACGAATGCAAAGATGGTGAAGAGTTCCGCGGCTTCCGTCCACAGAGCCGTACGGCGGCTCCAAAGAACCTTGTGCGCGGGAATCTTTCCGGAGACCATCATCAACTCGATCGAGCTGATAGCGGAAGCCATACCGGACATGACCCACAGAAGCGGAATCAGTGCCGTGTTCCAGAGCGTGATGCCGACAGCCTGCGTAAGCAGGAAGCCCGAGTAGATCGTCACGATGATGCCGAGCGCCATGGCGATGTGGTTGAAGAAGTTGCTCAGAACAAAATCTTCGCAGCTCTTAAACACGCCGGCCAGAGACAACGCATAAAACACCGTGAGGCAGCACTGCAGCGTGAGCAGCAGCATGCCGATCAACATCCAGCTGCCGAAGTTGAAGCTCATGCTCGTGAGCGTATGCCAAGCCGCCAGAGGCAGATTGGTAATACGCGCCAAATGGCTCACCACGAGCAACGTGCCGAGTATGCTGGCGACGGCGCACAAATAGACAAGCGCCTTCTCGCGTACCCAACCGTTGAGGAACATCCCCATGCCGGACAAGCCGATGAACCAGAGAAAGAATGCAATCGACCAACCCCAATTCGCGGATTGAAGCTGCATCGTGAGATTTGTGAATTCCATCATTTCTGCACCACCACGAAGAAGTTAGGTTTCGTCCCATGCGCTTCCAGAAGCTTCTGCGTCTTGGCAACGCTGATCTTCTGAGAAATTTCGCTGTTGGGATCATTGATATCGCCGAACAAACGGGCCGAGACAGGGCATGCGCTCACGCAAGCCGGCTGCAGGCCGTCATCGATGCGCTCCAGGCAGCCGCTGCCCATGCACTTGGAGGGCAGGCCCGTAATCGGATGCGACCAACGCGCGTCGTAGGGACACGACGCAATGCAATAGTTGCAGCCGATGCAGCGCTTGGGATCGTTGCGCACCAGACCGTTTTCATCGTAGTAGTTGGCTCCGAACGGACAGGTCTTCACACAGGGAGCATCCGAGCAGTGCTGGCACTGCACGAGAAGCTGAACCGGACGCTTGGCCAAATTCGCCGTATAGCGGCGGATGTTGGAAGCCAGCCAGTTTTTACCTTCGACATGACGGCCGACCATTTCGGGGTAGTTCGTTTCGGCGCAGCTCACAATGCAAGCCTGGCAGCCGATACATTTCGTCGCATCAAAAAGATGCGCAAGTTGTTTTTTCGCCATCTTTTGACTCCTTACACGCGCTTGATGCGAACGGTGACATTGTTGCTCATGTTGCCGCAGGCAACCTGGCTCTTACCGGTAGCAAACCAGTTGGTGTTGACGCCTTCGCGAACCCATTCGTATTCCGGAAGGAGTTTCTTGGTGCGAACGCCGCCCGAGAAGCCGTAGGCAAAAAGCGAACCGGCAATCACGCGATTGGTAACCGTCACCTGAGCGCGTCCCTTGACGGCCAGATCAAGCCCTTCGAGCTCAATCGTGTCGCCCGTCTTGATGCCCAAGCGGTCGGCATCAACGGGGTTCATCCAGATCGTGCGATCACCCGTGAAGCGAGTCGGATAGGTAAAGAGCGTCACGCCGCAGCAGGATGCCGAGTCCTTGCCCGAGGCAATGATGAATTCATTGTCGGCCTTCGGATGCGTATAGCTCTTCGTGGGATAGTATTCCGGCAGCGGGCTGATGCCCTTGGCCGAAGGCTTGTAGACCGCGTAGAAGCTGATGATTTCGCCCTTGCCCGTAGGCGTCGTAAAGGGCTGCTTGTACGGGATCATGTTGTACTTCTTCGTATTGACCAACGAGAAGCCCTGCTTTTCAACTTCCGCAGCGATACGATCGCCTTCGCCCGGCTTGGCCTTGTTCTTGTTGGCAACAAACTTACTCCAGGCGCCGTTGATCAGTTTTTCGTTGAACCACTTCTTCCAGCCGGCGCGATCCTTGATCTCTTGATCGTAGCCCAAGCGTGCGGCGAGAGCCGGATCGATGCGGCGAAGGATTTCGCAGAACTGCCAGATGTCGTGGCGAGCTTCGACGCCTTCGGGCGGATCGATCAGAGCATCGGACTTCTGCGCCCAACCGTCGCGAGCGTAATTGACGCCGATGTATTCGTGGTTTTCCAGGAAGAACGTACTCGGCAGGACATAGTCGGCCCAATCGTTGGATTCCTGCGGCATAAGGTCCTGACTTACGATCAGTTCCATAGCCTTAAAGCCTTCGATGAGTCGAGCCGAATTGGCTTCGCGATGGAACATCGAGCAGCCGGTCATGAACAGAGCGCGCACCGGATAGGGCTTGCCGGTCTTGGCCGCCTCAAGCGCCGGCCACAGCGTGCCGATGCCTTCCGGATAAAAGAGCTTGTCGAGCGGCTTGCCGGGCTTGATTTCCCAGGTCACGCCCGTGGGCCCCGTGCACTTCGTGCCGGCCTTCTTGACGCCCGGCCCGCCGACACCGGCGCCCTGCGTAATGATAAAGCCGCCCTTGCGATCCACCTGTCCCGTAAAGAGATTGATGAGGCTCATCAGCTCGTAGCATTCGACGTCGTTGCCGTTGCGTGACGAGTACCAACCGTCGTCGCAAACGCCGCCGAGATTGAAGAAATCGCGGGCCGTTTCGATGATGCGCTTGGCCGGAATGTTGGTGATCTTGGCCACGTATTCGGGCGTGTACTTCGCATTGCCCTGCTTGAATGCCTCAAACACGGTGCGGGCATGCACGCGCGTGCCGTCGGCAAGCGTCACTTCGCCCTGCCAGCTCATAGCGGGCAGAACATCGGGGGATTCGTCGAATCCGACGGGCTGTCCCTTTTCATTGAGCTTGGGACCCTGGAACGCCATCTGGCTGGTGTGTTCGTCAATGACGGCAAAGTAGCGCTTGCGGCCGTCCTTTTTCACCATGTCTTCCGTGATCGGCGTGTAGTCGTCGGTCACCAAGCAAGGCGAATTCGTCCACTTGCGCATCCATTCGAGATCGCAGAGATTTTCCTTGAGGCCGACGAAAATGAGGCCGTGAAGGAATGCCGCATCGGTACCGGGCTTGATCGGAATCCATTCGGATTCGCCAAGCGCGCCTTCGGGCATGCGCGGATCGACAAACACCAACCGCGCGCCGTTTTCGCGAGCTGCCGCTGCCGTCGAGAAAACACCCATGGCGCAGTTCAGCGTGCGACCGACCAACAGCAGATACCGAACATTCAGATAATCGGGTTCCACCTTGCCCAAACCGGAGAAGGTCGGGCCGAAAATCAAACGGCGGGCAAACGTAGAAGCAGAGTTGCAGGTCGCCGAGTGATTGATAACGTTAGGCGTTCCCAGAGCCGGCGCAAACCAATTCTGATACGCGGTGAAGTTATGGCTCGTGCAAACAACCGACTGCTCGCCGTCCTTGGCAATGATTTCTTTGAGCTTGGCCGCGATTTCGTTCAACGCCTGATCCCAGGAAATTTCTTCGAATTCGCCGCTGCCTCGTTCACCCTTGCGCTTCAAGGGTTTACGGATGCGCATCGGATGATCCCAAGCCCAGAGCGCAGAAGCGCCTCTGCCGCAATAGCCTCGCTGCGGATGATCGGGATTGGGAAGGATGCGGATGCTTGCACGAGAGGGCTTCTCGCCTTCCTTGTGCATGGCGAGCATGCCGCAACGGGCGCCGCACATGCAGCAGGCAACGGGATAGGCTTTCCAGCCCTTCTTCTTGAGAGTCTCAACCTCTTGTTTGGCCGCTGCCCATCCCAAGGAGGACGTTGCGGCGGTCGCTCCGGCCGCACCCAAAAGCGTGCGTCTGGAGATATGAGGAAGTTTGACGTCTGCCATCTTCTTCTCCTGTTCTTTTCGTTCAATCGGTGCATCAAAGCGCGGGGTTCGCCTTGCCGTCGCCCTTCTTCCTGAAGCCCCGCGGGTCGATTGCTCTTCTCTGAAAAAAGAGCCGTTTCGGGGTGCTGACGGGCGCACCTATCGCTGATTCTAGGAAACAAATTGAAACAGCAAAGACCTTAAGAAAACAATGATTAACTCACAAAATGGTGAGTTTTGAGAAATACGCGGGTTCGCACGAAAACACCTAGACAAAATACCGAGGCGCCAACTGTCCCGGTGATAGAATCGGAAGCTATCGACTTGTTTGTTGATAAAGCAGTTATGTATCAACCGAAGCTCCCCAAAGATCTTCGCTGTCCATTGGAGTATGCATTGGAGTTTTTCAGCGGCCGCTGGAAGTCTCGAATCCTGTGCTTGCTCTATTCCGAAGGCAGCGTACGCTACAACGACATAAAAAAGGCCCTCGACCACGTCTCGGACACAGTTCTGGCCAACACCCTGAAGGAACTGATCGGGCATGAATTGATTCAAAGGAAGCAATATCCGGAAATTCCGCCGCGTGTGGAATACTCGCTCACCGAGAAAGGCCTGAGTCTCGTTCCCTTCCTGAGAAATATCTGTCGTTGGTCGGCCCAGTTCCACGATTTCGACAGTGTTTCCGACGAGGCACTCTCGCACTGCAAAAACTGCGTCGTACTCAAGTTCCGCGGCGCCGATCTCCCCGCCGATCAGGAACACGCGAACTGCTCCGTCTGCTCGGCTGAAAATAGAGGCGCATCTCTCGACTGACGCTCGTCGCGTTCGAACGTACTGCCAAGCTCGCTGTTTGCGGGCTTTTTTATTGCTCCAACATTCTCGCGACTATTGGAATGTTCAGTTTCGGCATTCGCACCAAAGTCTGCAGACAAAAATAAGGGAGTCCGTCCGAAGAGACGAAACTCCCTTGAAAATCAAGCTTTAGCGAAAAGTCTGATTACTTACCGAAAGCCTGCTTGAGGTCAATAACATGGCCCTGATAGTGAGGAGCGGAGGCCTTGTTGTTGTAGACGTCGATTTCGACCTTCACGTCCTTGGTCTTGTAGTCGACTTCCTGCAGACGGCCGATGGTGCCCTTGGTCTGATCAAACAGACCGACGGAGCCGTAGAAGGAGAACATCGTATCCTTGTCGGCCTGATAGGCGGAGTTGGACGTAATCGGCGAGAAGCTTTCGTAGCCGCGTTCCTTACCGTAAGCCCAGGTCTGCTGAACCGTCATCTTCTTCATGTCGATCTTGTATTCGACAACGCGAGAGTAGTTCATTTCGGGCAGAGCGGGCTGTTCGTAGTGGCGAACCTGACCGTTGTCGAACACAACAATCGTGCCGTTCTTGGAAGCGCGCGGCCAAGCGGCGTGCTGGGTGTACGTAAAGTCGAAGCCGCCTTCGCAGTCGCCCGTCGGAGTGCACTTGATGGCCTTGCCGTTGGCGTCAACAGGCTTGAGAAGCTTCTTTTCCAGACCGTTCTTCCAGCCCGTGCTCGGGGCAAGAATCCACTTGACCTGCTTGTCGCGGCCGATCTTCATCACGCCCTGATGGCGAGCCGAAATGATGATCGAATCGTCGCTCGGGTCGTACGCAACGGAGTTGACGTGCGCCCAGTTGCGGCCCGTGCCGACGCCCGCGGCATCTCCGAACGGAGCGAGCGGTTCGGAGCCGACGCTCTGACCCTGAGCATCCAAGTCAACGTTCATGCAAACGGCACCGAGGTCGAGATTCTTAATCAGATCGTCGCGCGTCGGGTCAAGAATCGTATTGAGGTCCCATTCGTCGATCACGTTGCCGGAGCGGTCAACTTCGATGATGAAGTCGCGCACGGTCTGAACGACCTGGCCGTCAGGACGGTGATAACGGTACTTTGCGGCACGAAGCAGCACATGGCCGTTGGGCATTTCCCAAGAAGCATGCGACAGATCGATGTATCCCGGCGGCAGCGGATGCTTGGCGATGATGCGGCCTGCAAGGTTCATTTCGATCCAGCGCTGGCCCTGCACCAGGGTGTACGTACCGGCCTTCGTCGGGAAGAAGCCCATGGCGTAGCCGCGGTCGGCAATGTTGTAGTTGATGCCGTCGTAGATGGCTTCGGGTTCGAGCCACCAACGGAATTCACCCTGCGTGTCGACCACGTAGTTCAGGGGAATCGTTTCGAAAGCAAGCGAGCCGCCCGAGGGGTTCGCAGCGCTCTTGCTCATGTGCGGCGTCTTGGGCATGATCCAGTTCACTTCCGAGCCCTTGGGCGGACGCGTACCGGAGTTCACCAGGTACAGACGATCCTTGAACTTGGGATCAAGCTTGGTGACCTTGGGCTGCGGCAGAGCCGTGATGTTGCGGTTGTCCATGTAATGCATGGTCAGAGCCGGCGTCACGATCTTGTAGGTGTCGGTGTACTTCTTGCCGTCGAGCTTGTAGCTCACGACAACCGTGTTCTTGTAGTCGGGGTACAGACCGAAAACAGGAATGCCGTCGTTGGAGAGCAGTGTCGAACGGCCGACATCGTAGCTGATGTCGATGCCGCCGTTGGGCTTGCCCTTAACGGTCACTTTGATGTCGGTGGGATGCTTCGTGTTGCGGTTGATGACGGCCGTAAGCGGCGAGTAGCCGTACGGATTCACAATGACATTGCCCAGGTGCGTTCCCTTCGGCGTCGGAGCCGGAGCCATGGACTCGGCGGAAGCGGCCATGGAAAAGGCAACTGCAGCTGCGGCAATCTTCAGATGAAGGATCTTCATTGTCTTTCTCCTCGTGGTCAATGAGACACGTCGGTCGGTTCATAAACCTTGACCAACGCTACGAGAGTCAGTCTATCGAGAGTTCAATTTTGAGGAAATCGGCTCATACCCAGATTGAATCGCCAGAGTCCGAAACGGGGGTTTGCAAGATTTGCAAAGCGCCTTATGATTTGATGAAAAGAAATTCCGAAGGCCGCGAAAACTCCATCCAAAAATCTTCGCGGCCCTAGAGAAACGCCGTACGCCATGCTGAGTCAAAACCACCATTCCTTTCCGGAAAATTCCGTTCTTTTGGTGCTTTCGTCGCTATTTCGAACCGCGAGCCTCACGCTTTCGGGCAACGAGCTCGGCACTTCTACCGCCACCGTCAGCCGCGCTCTTTCAGCCGCACGAGAATTTTTCGGCGACGAACTCTTCATCCGAAGCGGTCCGCGCATGATGCCCACTGCCCGCATGCGCGAGCTTCAGCCCGAAATCGAAGAGATTCTGCGCCGACTCGAGCGGCTGTCTGCCCCGGTTATCTTCGATCCGGCCGACCTTGATCGTACCTTTCGCATTGCAGCGGCTGACAACGGCGTACTGGCCTTTCTCTTTCCGGCCTTCAAGGTGATCCTCAAGCAGGCTCCCAAAATCAAGCTTGACGTCATCGGGCTCAACGGAGATCTATTCGACGATCTGAGAAACGGAAGACTCGATCTGGGCATGTTCCCCTTTGATCCGATTCCGCCCGAATGCCGCAGCGTCGTACTCGCCAATGAACCGGACGTTCTGTTGGTACGCAGGGATCATCCGCTCGTTGAGTTCTACCGCAAGCACGGCACGCTCACGCTTGAAGCCATTCAGTCCTACCCGAAAGTTCGCATTACCAACGTCGCTCACAATTTCTCAGCAGCCGTCGTGCGCTATCACGCAAGCCTTATGGCTCACGAAAGCGAAGGCGCCAGCATTTCCATGCCCTACTTTCTTGCCGCTCCCTGGATGGTACTTGAGACCGACGCCACGGTGAAAATTCTCGAAAAAAACGGCAGGCTGCTTGCTCGCTACCTGCCGTTGGAGGTTCTGCCGCTGCCCGACACC
>ERZ1034710.361-NODE-361-length-14401-cov-3.328384_pt1 | contig 14401 bp, 13 predicted proteins | sample MGYA00520597_ERZ1034710 | MGnify/ENA primary metagenome ERZ1034710 (study PRJEB33766, sample SAMN09781714) | gut metagenome | biome: gut microbiome | host: Homo sapiens | place: Madagascar | study: EMG produced TPA metagenomics assembly of the PRJNA485056 data set... | reverse complement strand
TTGAAACGCTGCGCGGCTGGGCCGAAGTGGGCGTGAAGATGACGCCGTTGCTGCTGTGCGCCGCAGGTCTTGTGGTGTGCTTCAGAGCAAGCGTCTGGAACATCGGTGCTGAAGGTCAGTTCTTGGCGGGGGCCATCACGGGCGGCTGGGCTGCTTTGAATTGCCCCGAAGACATCGGGCACTGGTATCTAATCGTGGTGCTGCTTGCCGGTGTCGCGGGCGGCGCCTTTTGGGGCGGCATTACGGCGCTTTTGAAGGACAAATTCCACGCCAACGAAATTCTCGTGTCGCTCATGCTCGTTTATGTCGCGCAGTTCGGGCTTGCCTACTGCGTGCAGGGACCGCTGCAGGATCCCGAGGGCCTGGGTTTCCCGCAGTCGGCGCTTTTCGGAGCGTCGGCAAGCATGCCCATCATTTTGGGCGGGACGCGTCTGCATCTGGGCTTTGCGCTTGCGATCATCGCGGCGCTTGTGATCCAGGTGATGATGGTGCGCATGTTCATCGGCTTTCAGCTCAAAGTTTCGGGCATGGCGCCGCTTGCAGCTAAGTACGCAGGGTTCCGCCCGCAGCGTCTGCTTTGGGCTTCGATGCTCATTTCGGGCGGGTTGGCCGGTTTGGCAGGCGTTGCCGAAGTGACAGGCCCCGTCGGTCAGCTCACTCTTAACATCAGTCCGGGCTACGGTTTTGCCGCCATCATCGTGGCGTTTGTGGGGCGTTTGTCTCCCGCCGGCTGCATCCCGGCTGCATTCGTGATGGCGCTCTTTTACCTGGGCGGCGAACTCGGACAATCTCGCCTGGGGCTGCCGAGTTCGATTACGGGCGTGTACCAGGGCATGCTTTTGTTCTTCCTTTTGATCTGCGATTCGCTCATCTACTTCAAGCCTGTTTGGCAGGGTTTCGGCGAACGCAAGCCCGGCAAGGAGGCCTGATATGGACGCCAGCGTTATTGCATCGGTCATTGCGGCCACTTTAAATGCCGGTACGCCGCTTCTGATCGCCGCCATCGGCATTCTCATTCATGAAAAAAGCGGTGTTCTGAATCTGGGCGTCGAGGGCATGATGCTCATGGGCGCCGTCACCGGGTTCGGTGTGACTTACGCCACGGGCAGCTTCGCTTTGGGATTCTTTGCGGGCGCCTGCGCGGGGCTTATGATGGCTGCGCTTTTCGGCTTTTTCACGCTCGGGCTGTATGCCAATCAGTATGCAGCGGGTCTTGCGCTTTCGCTTTTCGGCGCCGGTCTTTCGGCCTTCGTCGGTCAGCCGCTGCAGGGTATGGCGCTTCCGAGCCGCGCTTCGGCCGGCATTCCCGGTCTTGAATCGATTCCCTTCCTCGGACAGGCCTTCTTCTCGTCGCACTGCCTTGTGTATCTGTCTCTGATCGGACTTGCGGCCGTCGGTTGGTTCCTCTACAAGTCGCGTCCCGGTCTGATGCTTCGCGCCGTGGGCGAGTCGCCCACCGCCGCGTATGCCCTGGGCTACAACGTTCGCGTGATCCGCTTCTGGGCTGTGCTCTTCGGCGGCTTCATGTCGGGTTTGGCGGGCGCCTATTTGTCGCTTGTGTACACCCCGCTTTGGGCCGAAGGCATGACGGCGGGCCGCGGTTGGATTGCGCTGGCTCTCGTGACATTTGCCACCTGGCGTCCTCTGCGTGTGGTGCTCGGCGCCTACCTCTTCGGTGGCGTGACGATGCTGCAGTTCAATATGCAGGCGATGGGCATCGAAATTCCCTCGCAGATCATGTCGATGACGCCGTACCTCGCCACGATTCTCGTGCTGATTCTGATCAGCCGCAATCCGAAGTGGATTGCGCTCAACGTTCCGGCGAGCCTCGGCAAGACGTTCCATCCGAGAAACTGACGCGTCGAATTTTTGTTCTGAAAAAGATTTCGTCGGGTGGCAGTAGGATTTGCCGCCCGATATCAGGAAGCGCTTTTTCCCACCACTAAAAAGAAAACAACAATGAAGTTCCAGAAGATTGCACTTGCCGCCGCTGCGGCCTCTTGCCTCGTGCTCGCCGGCTGCGGCGACGATTCCGCCAAGTCCGATTCCAAGAACGCTCAGGCTTCGGCAGCCTCTCAGGAACCCGTGAAGGTTGCCTGGGTTTATCCGAGTCCCCGAGCCGACGAAGGGTGGTCCAAGCAGCATGAAGAAGCGCGCGAATTGATCGAGAAGAAGTACGGCGACAAGATCAAGACGCAGGTGGTCGACAATGTGACCAACACGGTGGACGCCGAGCGTGTCATTCGCGATCTTGCCAGCCAAGGCAACAAGCTCATTTTTGCAACGAGCTTTACCTACATGAACCCGGGCCTGAAGGTCGCGCGCGAATTTCCCGACGTTAAGTTTGAAAACTGCACGGGCTACAAGACCGCGGCCAACTTCAATCCCTACAACGCACGTTTCTATCAGGCCCGCTACCTCGCAGGCAAGCTTGCCGCTTCGATGAGTAAGAGCGCTCATTTGGGTTACGTGGCCGCCATGCCGATTCCCGAAGTGCTGCAGGGCATCAATGCCTACACGTTGGGCGCTCAGTCGGTCAATCCCAATGTGAAGGTTTCCGTCGTGTGGACCAACACGTGGTATGACCCGGGTAAGGAAGTGGACGCCACCAACACGCTGATCGGTCAGGGCTGCGACATTCTGACGCACCACACCGACTCCACCGCAGTGCCCGCTACGGCCGAATCCCGCGGAGTGAAAGTGATCAGCTACCACTCCGCGATGACGAAGACCGCTCCGAAGCAGTTGATCGGCGCTGTGACCCACCACTGGGATGAGTACTATGCCAAGCGCATCGATGAACTCATGAACGGCAAGTGGAAGGTTGAGCCGGTTTGGGGCGGCGCCGAAATGCATATGGTGCGCCTGTCGGCCATTACGCCCGAAGCGCCCAAGGCGGTTGTCGACGACATCAACGCCGTCTACGCCAAGATGGAAAAGGGTGAATTCAACGTCTTCACCGGTCCCATCGTCGACAACGAAGGCAAGGTGCAGATTGCCGAAGGCAAGGCTGCCGACGACAAGATGCTCAACACGATGAACTACTTCGTGAAGGGCGTCATCGGCAAGGTTCCGACCGGCAAGTAATCGGTTGTCCGATTTAAGTGCTTTGTTCGGGTGCACAGTCCTTGGTAGGGCTGCGCACCCGAAATGCATCCGGATGATTCAAAACGAAATTTTTACGTGCGAGATCAAGCTGATAAAATCTCGCCAACTTTTCCACCATTCTCTTTTTTGCAAGAGGCCCGTAATGGCGTTTAAGAAAATTGCCCTGACTTTTGCCGCTGCTTCCTGCCTGGTTTTGGCCGGCTGCGGCGATGATTCCTCCAAGACTGCTCCCCAGAAGGCCGATAAGCCTGCTGCGGCTCAATCCTCCGGTCCCCTGAAGGCCGCCTGGATTTATCCGAGTCCGAGTGCCGACGAAGGCTGGTCCAAGCAGCACGATGAATCCCGCCAGCTCATCCAGAAGCAGTTCGGCGACAAGATTCAGACGCAGTTTGTTGAAAACGTCACCACCTTGGCCGACGCCGAACGCGTGATCCGTGACTTGGCGAGCCAGGGCAACAAGATCATCTTTGCGACGAGCTTTGAATTCATGAATCCGGGCCTCAAGGTTGCCAAGGAATTCCCGGATGTGAAGTTCGAGCACTGCACGGGTTATAAGACCGCCGACAACTTCAACTACTACAACGCCCGCTTCTATCAGGCCCGCTACTTGGCCGGCAAGCTTGCCGCTTCCATGAGCAAGGACGGCCACCTCGGCTACGTTGCCGCCGTGCCGATTCCCGAAGTGCTGCAGGGCATCAACGCTTACACGCTGGGCGCCCAGACCGTGAACCCGAACGTGAAGGTCGACGTGGTCTGGACCAACACTTGGTATGACCCGGGCAAGGAAGCCGATGCCACCAACACCCTGATCGGCCAGGGCTGCGACATCATCACGCACCACACGAACTCTCAGGCCGTGGCTTCCACTGCCGAAGCCAAGGGCGTGAAGGTGATCAGCTACAACTCGCCGATGGTGAAGGCCGCTCCGACGCAGTTGATCGGCGCTGTGACGCATCACTGGGACGAGTACTATGCAAAGCGCATTCAGGCCGTGATCGACGGCACCTGGAAGGTTGAACCGATCTGGGGCGGTGCCGAAATGCACATGGTGCGTCTGTCCAACATCACCAAGGACGCATCCAAGAAGGTTGTCGACGACATCAACGCCACCTATGCCAAGATGGAAAAGATGGAATTCGACGTCTTCACCGGCCCGATCGTGGACAATGAAGGCAAGGTCCAAATTCCGGAAGGCAAGAAGGCCGACGACAAGATGCTCACCACGATGAACTACTTCGTGAAGGGCGTGACCGGCAAGGTTCCGACCAACAAGTGATAAACACCTGATCGAACTGCGGTTCGATCATTGGCAAAAAGAACAGAGCCCGCTTCGTGCGGGCTTTGTCATAGTTGGCCTGTTTAGATTTTGAGTGTTATGAAGCCGAAAGTGGATCTACGCCTTATCTTCCGTGGCAGCCAACGCTCGATTGAGACTGTCCAGAACGAGCGTACGATGGCGTTGGTCGCTCAGTGTGCCGACATAAGCTCGGATGAGTTCGGCTGTGTGCCAGCGCTTGGCTGACGAAATACCCAGCATGGCGGCAATTGCCGACGTAAAAAGCTCATCGCGGCAGTCGGCACCTTCGGGTATGACGGGTGTGATCGTGATGCGGCGCGCTTCCTCTTCAATCGCAAAAAGCATGGGAAAGAGGATGCCTGCGGGAAGACGTTCGGCGGCTTGCGACGAATACTCCGAAAGTTTTTTCAGGTAATGGTCGATGTTGGTCGGCAGAAAAGAGGCCAACGTCGGCTTCACGGCATCTTCGCGCAGCCGATCGGAAAGCTCTCTTAAAACACCCAGCATCGTGCGGGCAAAGCTTTCGGCAACGGCGCGCGGCGGCGTGTCCGGCAGCGACCGGATCAAAAGTTCTCCCTTGCGGGTGTCCGACAGCAGACACTCGAGAAGCATCTTTTGAGCGTCTGCCGTCGAAAGACTCTGCACGGCGTCTTTGAGCGCGTCGGCGTAACCGTAGTGATCCATCGCTGCCTTTTCGTTAAGCCTTGTGGCTGCCGCCGGACTTGTTGCGGGAAGCAGGACGATTGGACACGGGCTGCGAAACGTCCGTTACCGGTTCAGCTTTGCGGGCGGTTTTGGCTGTCTGCGCAGCTGTCTTACGGGGACGTCCCGGAGAACGGTGCTCGACCGTGCTCGGCGTGATCTGAAGGCTCTGTACGAGGCGGCTGGCAAGATCCGTATCGCCTGCAGCCTGCGGTTTTTTCTCGGAAGCCGCGGCAGCGGGTGCCGCTTTGACCGTTGTTGTCTTGGGTTTGGCGGTCGCAAGACGGGCTTCCGTCTTGATGACCTTCACGGCAATCTTGGATGATTTTGCCTTGGACTGAGCCTTAGCGCTTGTTTTGGCTGCTGCCTTTGCTGTCGCTTTCTCCGTTGTCTTCACGGCTGCTTTCGACTCTGCCTTGACGTCTGTGACCTTAGCTTCTGTCTTTTTCTTTGCGCTTGCATGCTCGGCTTTTATTGCCGTTGCAGCTTTCGGAGAAGGAGCAGTCTTTTCCTGAACCTTCTTTACGACAACAGAGGCGTCCTTAAACTCATAGCCCATTTCCTCACACCAGGTCTTGAAGGCCTTGGCGTCGGAAACCACGGCGCAGGGAACACCGTCATGAACCGCTTGTTCGAATCCCACGGGCTTAACCAATGCCGGGGCCTCTTCCATCAAAACGGCAAGAGCTGTGCCCTGCGGGCTGTCTTTCAAGAGGCAATAAGCATTGTCCGTTTTCTCGATGTTGCGCTCGAGCAGTTCCTTGACGGTCGAAACCAGTACTTTGAACTCTTCTCGGCTCATGCGCTGCACCCAGCTGCTCAACGTGGCCTTCTGCATAAGAAGAAGAGCGCGGTGGCAGCGCAGGGCTTCGCGGCGCGTTTCGGCATAGGTTTCGAAGATGTCGTTGGACTGTTCCGCGTTTAGGTCGTCCTGAGAAGGTAACCCGTCTTTGGTGAGCTCCATGGCCTTGAGCCCCTGCGCGGAAAGCTCGCGCACTTTTTCATGCAGCACTTCGTACTGTGCAATGTACTGAGGGATCATGCGGCTGCGGGCGGCAAAGACGGCAACGTAAACGTCGGGCGCCTTCGTCATGGCCTTGAGAAGCTTCTTGGGGGATTTTTTCCAATCCTCGCCCACGAGTCCTTCAATGACTTTTTTCAGAGAACGCGGCTTGAAGTCGGCTGCACGCAGCTGCCCGGCAGCATCGACGGAGAAGGAAACGGTTTTTGTGTCGCTCACGATGATTTTTCTTTTCTAGTTTTCGAAGGTGTAGCTGGCTACTACGACTTTCGGGGTAACCCGTCGGGATATTCTAAAACGAATAACTCGACGGGTAAGGCTTCCGGCATGGGAAAAATCCCGAAAAGTTCGTTGGCGGAATCTTTTCGGAATGAAACTATTGCGGCCTTCCTTTTGCGTTTGTTTGACTTTACGGTTCTTCGCCGGTTTTGATCGGACGGTGGTCGTCGCTCTCCCATTCCGACCAGCTGCCGATGTAGACGCCTGCGGCCGGAATACCGGCTTCCATCATCGCCAGGTGGTTGCAGCAGGCGGTGACGCCCGAGCCGCAGCTGTTGATGATGTCGGAGTGGGGGACGCCTTTGAAGACTGCTTCGAATTCGGCCTTGAGCACTTCGGGGCTCTTAAAGAGCTTGTCGGCGGTGAGGTTGTCCGAGCTCGGACGGTTGAGGCTGCCCGGAATGTGGCCTGCCTTCGGATCGTGATTTTCAACTTCACCCGTGTAGCGGTTGTGGGCGCGTGCGTCCACCAGCGTGTACTCCCGGCGTGTGAGGTTCTGTTCGACGAAGTCGTCGTCGAAAACGCGTTCCAGAGGCGTTGTCGCGCGGTAGGTGCCGGCTTCCCATTCGGGTTCTTCGGTTTGCAGCGGAAGTCCTGCAGCCTTCCAGGCCGCCATGCCGCCGTTTAGAACGCGAACATTTGCAAAGCCCACCCATCGCAGCGTAAACCACAGACGGCCGGCAAAGTTGCTTTCACCGTCGTCGTAGACGACCACAGTCGAATCGGGATTGAGGCCGAGCCGACGCATGTTGACGCAGAAGCGCCCGGAGTCAGGCAGCGGCGTGCGGCCGTTGCTGCCCGAGCAAACGCCTGCGACATCGGCCTTCAGGTCGGCAAAGCGCGCGCCCGGAATATGTCCTTCGCCGTAAGCTTTACGGCCGTAGGCAGCATCGTTGAGGTTGAAGCGCACGTCGATCAAAACGAGCTTGGGGTCGGACAACAACGCCTGAAGCTCGGCGACGTCAATCAATTGGGAAGCGGACATGAATCGGGTTTCCTATGCGAAAAAGCAACAGCGCATTCACTTTTTGGGAGCCGGACGTTTTGTGAGAAAGCTTGCCGCGGCGCCCGCCAAAATAATGATAGCGATGCCGACGGCGCTTTGAAGCTCAAGTGGATCGCCGAAAATCACAACGCCCATGACGACGGCAAAAATAATGGCCGAGAAGGAGAGAATCGAGCTCACAAGGAGGTTCCCGTGGCCGTAGCTCTTCGTTAGCGTAATCTGCGCAAGCGTTGCCGAAGTGCCCGCCGCGATGATGCACAGCACGCTCTTTGTGGTATAGACGTCGGGTTCGTCGAAAATCGGATGCGTGACGGCGCCGAAGGCGATGTTGAAAAGCGTGAAGTAAAACACCACGCGCCAGTCGGGTTCGTTGAGTTTGGTGAGTTCTCGGATCTGCATGTAAGCCACAGCTGACAGAAGGCCGGAAGTTAGCCCCACCAGTGCCGGGAACATGTCGCCAGCGTGAAACTCCGGTTGCAGCACTTCCACGACGCCCGCAAAGCCCGCAATCGTTGCAAGCACCAGACGCCACTCGACGGGACGCTTGTACCAGAATGCCGCACCCACAACGAAGGCGGCAATGAAGAGCGGCGACGTGTAATTGAGCGTCATGCCGGTCGAAAGCGGCAGGTTGGCAACGGCATAGAGCCACAGGCCGAGTGCAATCGTACCGATGCCGCTTCGCTTGACGTGCGAGAAAAAGCACGGCGTCTTAAGCGAGCGTCCCGTGGCAAGTGCCCAAATCAAAATCGCCGCACAGCCGAAGACGCCGCGCCAAAGGATCATGGAAAAGGACCCGATTTCGGGCGAAGCCATCTTGACGCTTGCGGCCATTACGGCAAAAAGAAAGGACGCAATGAGCATCCATACGGACGACATAAAACTCCTGCAGACGGGTTGTTGACCGAGCAACTATAGCCAAGAGCCGGACACTTTGACGCGGGCAGCGAAAACTTTTGCAGGCACAGGTTTTCTAAAATGCCTGTTAGTTCGCGCAGCCCTCAGGCGGCGCACGATTATTCGTAAGGACAAAGCATGTTGAAGATCGGTTTTCTCGGCGGCGGCAACATGGCCCGCGCCATTGTTGCGGGCTTGGTTGCCAGCGGCATTCCCGGCGACGATGTCACCGTGATGGATCGGCACCCGGAAAAGCTCGCAAAGCTCAACGAGCAGTTCGGCGTTAGGATGCAGACGGCGTTGGGCGACTGGGTTTCAGAACTTGACATCGTGGTCTTGGCTGTCAAGCCGCAGGGTTTGAAGGACTTCTGCCTCGAGGCCGCTTCGTATATTTCCGCGCAAACGACGGTGCTTTCCATTGCGGCGGCCGTGCCTGCCGAAGCGATTGTCGGCTGGCTCGGCACAAAACGCCTCGTGCGTGCGATGCCCAATACGCCGGCGATGGTCGGCAAAGGCTTTACCGGGTTGTTTGCTTCAAACGGAGCCGGCGAAGAGGATTGCCGAAGAGCCGAAGCCGTCGTGCGCACGGTGGGCGCCTTTGAATGGGTCAATCGCGAATCCGACTTGCACTTGGTGACGGCCGGACCCGGCTCGGGGCCGGCTTACGTGTTCCTCTTCATGGAGGCGTTGGCCGATGCGCTCGAAGAGGAGGGGCTTGATCCGGACAAGGCCAAGGCGTTTGCCTTGAGCACCGTCGAAGGAGCGGCGGCGCTGGCTCGCACCAGCGGCGAACCTTTTAGCGTGCTGCGCCAAAACGTCACGAGTAAGGGCGGTACCACTGCCAAGGCAATCGAAGCGTTTGAAGCGCACGACTTGCGCGGAGCCGTTAAGGCTGCCGTCAAAGCTTGCAAATGCCGCAGCGAAGAAATGAGCACGCTTTTTTCGTAGTCGGAAAAAACGGAGTCGTTTTCAAATCGGCTCCGCTGCAATAGCGCCTGTTCTTGCGCGAACTTAAAACGCGAGATCAAGCAGTCCCTTCGGTTTGTAGCCGAGCGTCTGCACGCATAGCGGTACCTGCGTTTCGGTGAGTTGCAGTGTGTCGTGCACCTTTTCCGAATCAAACGTAAGCCGCGCCAGACAGTTGATGTTCAAGGCTGCCGCGGCCATGTAGACCGCCATCACCTTGGCGCCGGTATCGAGAAGCGGAGCGCGTTGCATCACTTCTTCGGACAAGCGCGTAATGTTCTTGCGGTTGATGTACTGCACGATCTGCATCGCCAGGTCTGTCATGAGCCCTTGCGTTTTAGCCTGGTCGTAGACGTAGACGAGATGCACGGGAGCTTGCTTCACCATGGGCTGCAGTAGGCAGAAATCCTTTCGGCAGTCTTTTTCGTGCACGAAGGACAAAACGTGTCGTTCGGGCACCCACAGCCAAACGCCGTTGGCTTTGACGACATAGGTGTCGATTTCCTGCCAGCTGAGCGTCGTGGGCGTCGTGCGGTGATTTTCGTTTTTGCCTTTGCCGTTGATGCCGTCAGCTGCCCAGAGAATGCGTACGAGATCCTCGTCGCAAATAGGGGCGTCGGAAAAATCAAGCGACGAACGGCGCCGCATGAAGACGTCTTTGATCGGCATGTCCATGGGGCCTGGCTCGGGCAGTTCGCGTTCGGGCGCCCTGGGGGCTTCGGGAGTTTTGAGCCCCTTGATCATGTCCTTGAGTTCTTCAATTCTTTTCATGCGGCAAACCCCACTGTCACGGCCATTTGCGGTTCATATTCGGCCATGGTTTTTCCCATGGCATCCAACACAGCCTGCGGATCAAACCAGACGCGGGGTACGGCGGCAAGCCCCATCGCCGAACAGGCGAGAAGTGCGTTTTGCATCATGGCACCGACGTCGGCCGACTTCATGATTTCGCCTGCGTGTCCGGGATCGATTTTTTCGAGCTTCTTCTGATTGACGGCAAAAACGAGCGTTACAGGCGCAACGCCGACAAAATCCTGTCCCGCAGTGGTCGCCATGCGTTTGTCGCCTTCGCTGACAAGTTCAAGTGCGTTGGTTTCGTCGTTGTAAAACCAAACGCCCGCTTTATCAAAGACAAAGCATTCGACTTCACGGCTGTCCATGGACGAAGGAACCGTACGCAGACCCTCGGCAGATGTTCTGCCGGCACTTGCCCACAGCAGGGCGGACAGAATCGGCAGATCAATCGCTTGATCCGAAAATTCGCGGCGGGAGCGACGTCGGCCCAGAACTTGAGAAAAGGGCATGGACATCTCAACGGGTGAAGGCAGCTGAATCGTTTGCATGTTTGACTCCGAATGGGTTCCGTGCGTCTGCGTCCAAAAAAAATCGGTCGGCACCGCAAGGCTTGCCGACCGAGATTAGCGCAATTGTGTGACAGTTGCGATGACTGGACTTCGAAAATTAACGAACGTCCTCAAAAAGAGAGGCGTACATCGGCCAGTAGATGGAATACACAAAGGTGAGCAGCAAAAAGCCGAGCGGCATAACGATGAATGTCACCACGGTGTCGGCCGAGCCGAAGGAAGCGATCAGCATCGAGGCAACGAGCCCGAATCCGATCATGACGGCCGCAACAAGCATCACCAGAACAATCACCGGAAGGATGTTTCTGAGGCAGCCGAAAAACGAATAGAACACGGCTTTGCCCCAGGTCATGCGCTTTTCCGTGGCAAGAAGTGGAGCAAACCAGACGGCCATCAGCCCGGGGATGTAGACAAACATCACCGCAATGATGGCGTCCCAGGGGATGTTGGCCTGAACGCTTGCCCAGTCGAGCCGATCGTTGGCATCAATCTTCCAGAGCGCGATAGAGTCGGCGGCCATCAGGCCGTAGAGCGCATTGACCGTGATGAGAACAAAGCCGTACACAAAGCCGATGCGAAGCAGATTTTGGCGCACGTGGGGGTCGGAATACACTTCTTTGAAGCCGGCAAAGCGCGGATCTCCCCCTTGCAGCGCCGTGCGGGTGCTGCGTCCGATGAAGGCTGTGCCAAAGGGCATGAAAAGCGCCGCAAAGACGATTCCGGCATAGGGAATGGCGCTCAAAAAGCCCATCACGAGCAGGTAAAAAAGCGTGACGGCCAGAAGGTTGAAGGGTTTACGGCTTACGGCCGAAGCGGCGTCGCGAAACCAGTACCAGCCGCTTGCGGCAGGAAGCCTGCGTGAAGAGTTGTTGTCAGTCATTCAAAAAAAGCAATGAGTGGATAGGGACGTAAGAAGCGCCTGCTGCGAGTCCCGAATTTTAGTTGGCCAGCCGACAATTTTCGGTTCGCCGCGTTCTGAGAATCTTTTCAAAATACGTCGGATCGTGGGGCTTTAAAAGACTTGCTTCACGCGGGCGGTAGAAGTCGAAGAGCCGCGAGAGCCAAAAGCGCAGAGCGCCCGCTCGCAGCATGTCCGGCCACCAACGCTTTTCGGCTTCGGTAAAGGGGCGCACTGCGGCATAGCCCGTAAGAAACGCACGCGTCTTTTCGGGCTCAAGGTGCAGCTCGGGATCGGCGAAGTCCGTGCACCAGTCGTTGACGGTGACGGCAACGTCAAATAAAAGCGCCGTGCAGCCGGCAAAGTAAAAGTCGAACACGCCCGAAACATGTTCGCTTTCGGTGCCGTGCCCGACGATCATGGCATTGTTGCGGAAAAGATCGCAGTGGCAGGCGGCAACCGTAAGCCTCTTGAAGTCCGGGTCGGCAAACACGGCAAGCTGATGTTCGAGCTCTTCGGTGATCAGTTCGCGAGCGGGTGCTTCGAGATAGGGGAGCACTTTCGGAGTCGTTTCACGCCACCACTGCGGCCCGCGCAGATTTTCCTGAAAAAGAGGAAAACGCTCGGCCGCCAGATGCATGCCCGCAAGCACTTCGCCCATGCTTGCGCATTCTTTGGGCGTTACTTCGACAATGCTTTCGCCTTCAAGACGGTTGGCAATGGAAAAAGGCTTGCCTTTGATGTGTGAAAAGAGTTTGCCCGAAGCGGTTCGCACCGGGGTGGCGACGGGGCAGCCCGCAGCGCCCAGATGGGCAGAAAGCTCCAAATAAAAGGGCAGCTGATCTTCGGTCAGACGCTCAAACACGGTGAGCACCCAACGGCCCGCCGTCGTGTCGAGAAAGTAGTTGGTGTTTTCGATGCCGCTTGCGATCGGCTCAAGCGAGACGAGCTGCCCGATGTCGAAGTCGGGCAGCGCGGAACTGACGTCCTCGGGCGTCAAAGTTGTAAAAACCGCCATCGCCTCGATTACCAGCTGAATTCGATGAACTTGGGCGTATCCAAAGTCGAGCGCGGGTCGGCGCCCGGACGGTTGTCGACCGGCCGTTCACTGCGGTTTTTCATCGTGTACGGAATTTCGGTCGTGCCCGGCGTCACGCGCACTTCGGTGATGCGGTTGTTTTGATCGTGCACTTCTTCGATCACCGTGCCGTATTCCGAGCGGTACTTCGAGATCTTGCCGGAATCCTGTTTGTTGGCGCGAGCTTCGCGGGCGCGCTGCATATCCTGCGCCGAAGGTTCGAGGCGAGAAGCTTCGTACGTTTCGCGTGCGTCTCGGTTGGGCTTTTTCACGTTGGCGTTGAGGTCCGGTGCGGGCGGCGCGTTGCGCTGCACTTCTTCCGTCGGGGGAATATACGCCGGAGGCGCAGAGGAAACCTGCGCCCAGAGGCACGTCGTCATGCCTGCCAAAACAAGCGCTGTGAAAACTTTACGCATGGACAAATCCTTTCTTTCGCATTCGTTGGACCGGGTAAAACACTCACCGGCCTTTGTTTCAATCTTATACGGGTTTGGGATTTCCAACGCGTGTCGCGGGCTTGAAAATTCACAGTCTGGATCGTTTGCGCGACAGTCCTTTCGCAAGGATTCTTTAGAATCGGGGAACCGAAAATTTTCTTTGCTACAGCAATGCCCAAACTTCTTCTTGTCGACGGTTCCAACTACCTTTTCCGCGCTTTTCATGCACTGCCTCCTTTGACGACGAGCAAAGGAGAACCCACGGGTGCCATCAAGGGCTTCAACGGCATGCTCAAGACCGTGCACGACGCGGTCGAGCCCGATTGCGAAGTCTGCGTTTTCGATGCCAAGGGCAAGAATTTCCGACATGAAATGTTTGCCGAGTACAAGGCCAATCGTCCGCCGATGCCCGAGGAACTGAGAAGCCAGATTGAGCCGATTTTCGAGCTCGTCCAGCTGCAGGGGTGGCCATTACTGCAAATCGATGGGGTGGAAGCCGACGATGTGCTGGGCACCCTTGCCGTGCAGGCCGTCAAAGCCGGTTGGGACGTGGTGATTGCCACCGGCGACAAGGACTTGGCGCAGCTTGTGGGCGAACACATCCGGCTCATCAATACGATGACCAAAACCGTGCTCGATCGCGAGGGCGTTTTTGAAAAGTACGGCGTGTATCCGGAGCGCATCATCGACTATCTGGCGCTCATGGGCGACAAGGTCGACAACGTGCCGGGCATCAACAAGTGCGGCCCCAAGACGGCCGCCAAGTGGATTGCCGAGTACGGAAGCCTTGAGGGTGTTGTGGAAAACGCCGCGAAGGTTTCGGGCAAGATCGGCGAATACCTTCGCGAAGGACTTCCGTTTTTGGATCTCGCGCGACGCCTTGTAACCATTAGTACCGAAGCGCCCATTGCATTTGATCCGGCGGCCTTGGCCAAGAAGGAACCCGACCAAGCGGGGCTTGCGCAGTTCTACGCCCGTTGGGAAATGAGTGCGGGCGGCCGCAGAAGTGCGCGCCCCAAGAAGGTGGCAGTACCGACGGCGGCAATAGGCGATCTTTTTGCCGCTCCTGAAATTCCGGCCGATGCGGCGGCAGCGGCTGTACCGAGTCCGACGCCGATCGCCAGTTCGGGCAACGTGCGTCTGGTGCGCACTCGCGAAGAAATCGATGCGCTTGTCGGGGAATTGAACGAAGCGGCGACAAACCGTTTCCCTGTTGCCTTGTGGGTGGCTGCCGACAGCGTCAACGCCATGCACGACGCAGCCGTGGGCATCGCTTTTGCCTTGACGCCGCTTCAGACTGCGTATGTGCCGTTGGCGCATGCCGATGGTGCAAACGCGGATTCCGAGG
>ERZ1034710.360-NODE-360-length-14410-cov-225.399791_pt1 | contig 14410 bp, 19 predicted proteins | sample MGYA00520597_ERZ1034710 | MGnify/ENA primary metagenome ERZ1034710 (study PRJEB33766, sample SAMN09781714) | gut metagenome | biome: gut microbiome | host: Homo sapiens | place: Madagascar | study: EMG produced TPA metagenomics assembly of the PRJNA485056 data... | reverse complement strand
GAACAGATACCATTTTTACTGTAAAACCGTGGCCAGTATTACTTGACCACTACACAATCACCATAACCACCTTTCGGAAGCCATTCACTTTTAAGGCTGCGAAAGACTCTTTCCATCGGCGAATTATCCAGACAATTCCCTCTGCGACTCATACTTTGCATTACCCCATAACGCCAGAGTAACTTTCTGTATTTATTGCTTTTATACTGAACACCTTGATCTGAATGAAACAGCAGGCGACCATCACGCGGTCGTGTTTCCAGTGCATTACGCAAAGCCCTACACACCAACTCAGCATCAGCGGTTAATGAGAGGGCTGAACCGATAATCCGCCGTTAATTATCTCATTCTTTCACTGGCAAGATTATAAACGTCACTACGCTCACGTTTACCCACAGCTACAACAGCGATAATTAATTGTTCGTCAATCACCTGATAGACCAAGCGAAAACCTGACGCACGTAATTTTATTTTGTAGCAGTCCTTTATCCCGCGCAGTTTTGCGGAAGGAATATGCGGATTGTCACAGCACTTTTTTAGCTTTTTCGCAAACTGTTGCTGAATAGTCTTGTCCAGTTTTTGCCACTCTTTCAGCGCATCTTCCCTGAATTTTACCTGATACCTCATAGGTATTTATCCAGGTCTACATCATGCAGCGGTTGGTTGCTGCGTTCGGCTACCAGTTTAACCAGCTCCTGATCGTCCAGGGCATCGAGCATCTTTTCGTACAGCTCTGCGGGTACACAGTAGAAAGCAGGCTGATTACGGTTCAGGATAGCGACCGGGAAACCATCACCGGCGCTGACTGTCGCCATCGGATTTTTCTTCAGCTCGCTGACACTGGCGCTTGTATCACTGAGAATAATGTTAGGCATAGGCCACCTTTCAAGACTATTTAACCAGTCTCGAAGATACTCCTTATATGACCTGTTAACAAGTCTTTTTGTTGTTTTTTATACAGATGGACAGAATCACCTGAATGTCCAGGTAGTGCGGGAATTAAACAGGGGGCGTAAAAAAGGCCGCTTGCGCAGCCTGATGATGGCATTCAGCGCTGATAGAGCCGAACCCACTCGATGATCTCGCTAAGCTGGTCGTTATCCAGTTCCGCGCAGTTCGCAAAAATTGCTTCCGCCACGCGCCCCTGATGCTTTTCAGTCGTGGAACCGATACCCGCCACGCCGCCCATACCTTGTTGTCCGTTGTCAGTAAGGACTTGCCGCCCCGTTGATGTGACAAACTGTTGAGCCTTGATTTCCATCATATTATCCCTGTTTGAGCACTTTGCCGTGGAATCACTATACCAGGGGAGATCTCGCGCTGCCAGCAGAACTGGACGGAATAACCTGAACGTCCATTCTGGCATGGCATCAATGAATGTCCGTTCTGTGCCAGAGGTGGGTATCACCTACCCGTATCCTAATATAACACTCTGACGCGCCCAACGGTCTTGTCTAACCCCTCGCCTGCTCAGAGACAATGTCTAACTATGCGGTTTGATGTTAATGGTGACTTGCAACGTACGATAATTTAATGGCAATGCAAAATATATTGTACGTCTTTCATGTTTGTGTACAATGTGATTGAACTTTGTACGCAATATATGGGCAGGGAATCTATCTCAGAGGAAAACTATGAAACGAGATTACGGTAGTGTCGGTACCATAGCGCTCAGAGCAAGTGCTCTACTTCAGGCCATGAGTCGGGATATTGAGGAGCAAAGAAAAGAATTCAATCTGACAGAGTATCATCAAACATATACTCGTAATGCGGTCGCAAAATTGCCGAAGCTGAGCCGACGCATCGTAGAACTGGCCGTTAAAGAAATGGAAGAAAGTGGCTATGAATTTAATAAAAAGCGGGTAGGCAACGTCGAGCAATATGCATTAACAATTCAGAACGTTATTGATATTTACTCTCACCGACAGATACCAAAATATCGCGATGTTCATAAAGAACCTTACGTAATTTTTGTCGTCAACTTGAAAGGTGGGGTTTCAAAAACCGTCAGTACAGTAACGCTGGCGCATGCACTACGAGTACATCCGGATTTGCTGCGTCATGACCTTCGTATCCTTGTGATCGACCTTGACCCGCAGGCGTCCAGCACTATGTTTTTGGACCATACCCATAGTATTGGTACAGTCCTTGAAACTGCCGCCCAGGCAATGCTAAATAATCTCGATGCTGAAACACTGCGAGAAGCGGTTATCCGACCCACTATGATTCCTGGCGTTGATGTCATCCCTGCTTCTATTGATGACGGCTTCGTAGCAAGCCAATGGGAGTCTTTGGTTGCTGAACACCTTCCTGGTTTTAAGCCTTCTGAAGTACTCAGGAAGGCCATCATTGACCGTATCGCTGATGATTATGATTTTGTCTTTATTGATACTGGCCCTCATCTTGATCCATTTCTTCTCAATGGCCTGGCTGCGAGTGATTTACTTCTCACCCCTACTCCCCCGGCGCAAGTTGATTTCCATTCAACTCTTAAATATTTGACTCGTTTACCTGAAATGCTAGAACGTTTGGAAGAAGAAGGCGTTGAGCCCCGCCTGAGTGCGAGCATAGGGTTTATGTCCAAAATGACCAGTAAGCGCGATCACGAAACTTCTCATAGCCTGGCTCGTGAAGTGTATGCGAGTAATATTCTTGACTCATCGCTTCCGAGACTGGACGGGTTCGAACGATGTGGTGAATCTTTTGACACTATCATCAGTGCTAACCCTGTTTCGTATCCAGGAAGTGCAGAGGCATTGAAAAAAGCTCGTACCGAAGCAGAACGATTTACTAAAGCCGTTTTTGACCGCATTGAATACATTCGGGGAGCATCCAAATGAAAAAGGTTTTAGCTCGAGGGCGAGTTCTCGGCAATAGCAATTCAGAATTCGCTCGCATGCTTGAAGGTGACGGAGAGATCAAAACGTTTACTCTTAAGTCTGGGAAACAAGCAAAATTCATTAAAACGGTTGTATTAAGCGGAGATATAGAATCTAAAACGTTCGTTGATGCATCTGTTAATGGACGCGATCAGACAATGCTTTCGCGTGAGTCAGTTAGTGACATAACTCGCACGATTAAACTTCAGCAATTTTTTCCGGCTATTGGTCGGGAAGTAGATGGACGAATTGAAGTATTAGACGGTACGCGTCGTCGCGCTGCCTGTATCTATAACAACGTAAAATTCGAAATACTGGTTACAAAAGACAGTATTGATATTGCCGACGCGAGACAACTTGCAAAAGATATACAGACAGCCAGAGAGCATAGCCTCCGAGAACTAGGAAAACGCCTTGAAGTTACTTATGGGGCAAGTATGACAAAAGAAGAGATCGCTCAGGCTGAAAGCATCTCTCCGGCAAAAGTAACACGCGCATTTCAGGCGGCATCAGTACCGGATGAAATGATCTCTGTATTTCCGGTAATCAATGATATTTCGTTGTCGGACTATCAATTTTTGTTGAAACTGTCTGAAAAGGCAACCAACAAAAAAATATCAGTGGAAGAGTTTATGGATAGAGTTCGCCAAAAACTGATGGCTTTACCTGACTATCCAACAATTGAGAAAAGCAAAATCCTGGCGGTCTTCAGGTCTGAAGGAAAATTGCTTACAGACCGGCCTGTAAAAACAGTTGAAACTGAGAAGTTGAAAGAGTTTTCTGATCGTAACCAATTTGCCAGAAAGAAGACTGACCCCAGAAAGCGTCTTGTTGTTTATGAGTTCTCCCGCATATCTAATGAGGTGCAGTTAGAAATCGATGAGGCTATAAAAAACATTCTAAGAAAACTGCCTGAATAGGATATGCCGGGTTAATATCAGGATGCCAAATGGCATCCTTTTTTTGCAATTTTCACCACGCTTTTTTCATGCTTATTTCACTGAATATAAAGTGTTTTTTTTTATTCTTTCATAGTGAAATCACCATGAATTTCTTTTTTTCAAAGTCTGGCGACCGGTAGTTCGTTCCAGCGGGTAGTGTATGCCGGTGACAACATCTCACGCTTTATCTGCCATTCTGGCGCAATGCCTCGGCCTGCAAACCACACTTTCTCCAGACCGGAATGGTTAATGCTGTCCACGACTTTCAACGGCTGGTTACTGTTGCTCCGGGGCTGAGTATTATCGAAAAGGTTCAAATGCGAAACCCCGGTAGGAGTGAAATCGTTGAGTATGCAACCCGCTTTTGCATATCGATGGCCATCCACCCATATCCTGTCCAGAATTCTGACGGCAGCAGCAATGATATCCCGTGTATCCAGCGTGGGGATGAGCAGTTTTTCACTGGCCACATTCCCGTAATACGGTTCGTTTACTGCGAACGGTGAGGTCTTCAAAAAAATGGCTATATGCCTGCAGAACTGACACTCGCCCCGCAGCTTTTCAGCTGCACGCTCAGCGTACCGACAGATGGCCTGGCGCATGGCCTCATATGTCGTGACGCGCTCTCCAAAGGACCGGCTGCAGACTATCTGCTGTTTGGGGGGCGGTTCTTCCTCCAGTGAAATACAGCTTTCTCCATTGAGTTCCCGGACCTTTCTCTCCAGAACCACATTGAAGTTCTTCCTGATAAATATAGGGTTCGTGCGCCAGCTGCAGTGCAGTAGTTATCTCTATTGTGTTCAGCTTCTTTGATATCCTGCGGCCTACACCCCAGATTACCTCCACCGGCGGCAGTGACAGCAGTTTTTCCGCACGGCGGATATTGTCCGGCGTTAATGCCAGCACGCCACCAAACTGTGGCCACTCTTTGGAAGCCCATTGTGTTGACTTTGCCAACGTTTTGGTTGGCCCCATTCCGACACCGATAGTCAGGCCAGTCCCGTTCCTGACGTGTTCACGCAGCTGATGGCCGAAATCCTCGAAATCGATGCAGCTGTCAATACCTCGCACGTAGAGAAACATCTCGTCAATCGAGTACTGCTCAACGCGCGGTGCCAGCGCCTCCAGATGAACCATGACCCTGTTCGACATCGATGCGTATAGCGGGTAATTACTGGAGAAGGCGATGACCGGCTCCGAAAATTTCACCGACTTCAGCTGAAACCACGGTACTCCATTTTGATGCTCAGCCGCCTGCCGGGCGGTGGCGGTTACATGATGCCGGATGGCGACCGTTTTCATCTGGTTAACGGTGAAAACTGGTTTGACCGCACGGTCAGCGCCGATGCCGCAGGCATTATTCTGACTTCCCTTGTGATTAACCGCCAGTTATGGCTGTACCACGACAGCGGGGATGCGGGACTGACACACCTGTACCGGATGCGTGATGCGCAGTTGTGGAGCCACATCGAATTTCATCCCGAATGCAACGCGATTTACGCGGCACTGGACTGATTAACGGACGGGGCGGCAATGCCGCCCCTGTAAAGGAGACGAGAACATGTACTGTACTGTTAAAGAAATTATCCGCGAAGTGCTGAATACAGACGTGCCGGACAGTGAATGCGTTTTTGCCGTGGTGCTGACCCGTGGGGATGTGCGCCACATAGCCCGGGACTGGAGTCTGACAGACGATGAGCTGGAAGCCGTCATGCAGCGGCTGGACGATGCCTTTGAGCATGGTGCGGATGTCAGCGTTGTTCACGACGTTGTTCGTGAACTGATGGAAGAAAAGAGCGCCAGCCGTCAGGTAACAGTTCCGGCGGTGATGCTGGAAAAAGTGATGGCGCTGGCAGGCAGTGAAATGAAGCGCCGGTATGCCGTCGGGAGCGAGAACGGAGGCGACGGTGACGCATTCGTCAGGGAGGAACGCGAAGCAATGGACGTTGTGTTACAGGCGCTGGACGGGGAGACGATGTCATGAATATCAGCACAGAAACCCGCGAAATTCTGCGTAATTACAGGGCCGTGATTAATGCGCGGCGTCGTGAAATGGGGCAGAAACCGCTCACCACCGCGCAGATTGTTGATGAAATCTGCGATTTGTGGCGAATCAGCAGGCTGTTTTCTTGGGCGGTCACTACATCTTACAGGGCAGCAGAAACAGGTGATACAGGGGCAGGTGGTGGAGGCCGCCTGTCAGCCCGCGCGAAAACCCCTGGCAGGCTGACGCCTGCCGGAAGGGAAGCGGGCCAAGCTGACGCGTCGCCCGTTAACCTTCCCGTTTGTGATGTGTCCGGAATATTTTTTTCTGATGTTATTTTTCTGTGGTTATCGTGCCTGTTACTGTTCTTCTTCTTTCCGTTCCTCTCCTGTTTATAGCTTTTCCGGGCGTCCCCTTGGCGGGGCGGGCTGTCGTGAACGGAGCCAGCGAAGCTGTCTCCGCCCTGGCGGGCTTCCATCCCTGACGCGAAAACCTGGCTTGCAGCGACCGTTCCGGTCGCGCCGTGGCCTGCGCTCCTTACATCCCGGCAAAAGGCCGCCGGGATGTAAGGGGCAACGCCGTTTCGCGCACGCGCTCTCCGTCGTTGTGGCGGGACCCTGCTCATTGCCTGCCGGGTGCCACACACCCGTATGAGTCCCTGTCGCCGGGGGCTGATACAGCCACAACCTGCCGCACTGACTGTCCAGGGTAAATGCACAGTCCACAAAATTTTTTACCTAAAACCCGGTAAAAAATTTTGCGTTCTGCCCAGGACAGGTGCGTCAGGCCGTGGCAGTGATGCCCCTTGCGGCGAAGGTTCTCAAACGGGTGAAGTTCATACCACAGGGAATACAGCAGCAGGTTCCCGCGAAACGTCAAAACCGCGGCTCCCGAAACTCAACGGGTGATGTTCTTTAAAAATCAGGATTTATTTCAGACTCCGGCAATACGCATTTATTTGTTCTGTCAGTCATCCGGCTGGCAGGTAATGAGAACGCAGGAACAGAAGGAGGAAAACACCGGAAAGCGTCAGATGCAGATATGAAAAAAGCAGGTCAGGGACCTGCTTAATCCACGCCGTAAGAATTGTGCGATCAATTTTGACGGCATTGTTAACCAATTTGTCATAAGGAATCCATTTATGACTGTAAGCATTGTTTCACCTTCCGCAGCGGCTGTAAAGCCCCGCCGTCATCCCCGTTTCAGACGCGAAGACATCCCCGCGCCGGAAATTGACCCCGTGCTGAAAGCCTTCGGGCGACACATAGCCCGGAGTTTTCACCGGGGACGTGGTGTACACATCCCCGCCATGAAAAACACGGCCTTCGGGCAGGTGCTCCGCACACTCGAACTGAAACGCGCTTTTAACTGATGAGGTGAGCCGCCCCGCGAGGGGCGGCAACAGACGGAAGGAGAACATTTTATGACATTAGCAGCAATCACCATGACCGCCCCGGAAGCCGCCAGCCCTGTGCAGATGTACCGCGCGACCTACTCACCGGATGACAATAAACTGCGCCTGTATGCCGCGTCACGTCTTGACCCGGAGACGTATAAAAAAGTGCATGATGCCGGTTTTCGCTGGGCACCAAAACAGGCGCTGTTTGTCGCGCCGGCCTGGACGCCGGACCGGGAATACATGCTCCTCTCACTTGCCGGAGAGGTTGAGGATGAAGACAGCACGCTCGCTGAGCGTCAGGAAGCTCGGGCGGAGCGGTTTACCGGATACAGCGGAAAGCGGGCCAGTGAATCCGCACAGGCACTTGATGAAGTGGAAAGACTGGCCGCGATGATCCCGCCCGGTCAGCCCATTCTTGTGGGGCATCACAGCGAACGCCGCGCCCGTCGTGATGCACAGCGTATTGAAAACGGCATGAAACGTGCCGTGATGCTCTTTGAACGTGCGGAATACTGGGAAGAGCGGGCGCGGTCGGCACTGCTTCACGCGAAGTATAAAGAACGTCCGGACGTTCGCTGGCGTCGCATCAAAAAAATCGAAGCTGATTTGCGCAAGGCTGAAAAGACCATCGCACAGTTGCAGAAATATCTGACGATGTGGCGGGCTGAATCGCTGGATCTGAATATGGCAAAACTCATCAGCAGTTATGACAGTATCAGTGCTTGTTTCCCGCTGGATACGTATCCGCGCCCGGCAGAAAAAAGCCAGTATGAAGGGAGTAGATCGTTATGGTCGGCCCTGGATGATGACATCATCACCACGGAGAAGGCCCGCGAAATTGCGATTCGCTGTCATGAACGGCAGATTCAGCGTCAACAACGCTGGGTTAACCACTATCAGAACCGCCTGATCTATGAGCGTGCCATGCTGGACGAAAGCGGCGGCGTGGTTACCCGGACACAGGATTTTGAGCCGGGCGGACAGGTTTTCAGCCGGGGCGAGTGGCTGACCATCATCCGCGTGAACAAAAGCAACGGGGCGGTGAGTTCAGTCACAACGCCAAATTACAGTTTTCTCGGGTACAGCGGCACGATGAAAGTGACACCTGATCGCATCACGGGCTACAAAGCGCCATCGACAGAAGAGGCCGCTGTCGCCAGAGAGGCCGCGAAGCGCCCGCCTGTTGTCAACTATCCGGGAGAAGGCTTCCGGGAAATGACAAAGGCACAGTGGGCCGCCCTGCCCCGGGACTGTAAAGCCGTGCGCAGTGTGGCAGAGGCAGAAGAGCACGGGGCATACCGCTACCGCCGCACAATGGACAATAATTTCCGCCTGGTGAATGTGTATATCACCGACATGAAAATCACGGAAATCCCACAGACATAAGGTATATTCCCCGGGGAAAATCCCCGGGGGATGACGGAGATAATGACATGCACAGTCAGTTAAAAGAACGTATCCGGCTGATGCGCGCAAGGCTGGATAACTCCGCGCCGGTTGCTGAAATCCGGGCTGAATCTCAGCTTTTTGTGACTCCTGCCCCGGTCTGTGATCGCCTGGTGACGCTGGCGGAGATCAGCAACCGTGATCACATTCTGGAACCCTCTGCCGGCACCGGGGCCATACTGCGGGCGATTCGGGATACCGCGCCGGGGGCCATGTGTGATGCGGTGGAAATCAACAGCGGGCTGGTCCGGTATCTGCGGGAAAATTTTAACGGTGTCAGGGTACAGTGCGGTGACTTCATGGAATGGCAGCCGGTGCAGTATTACAGCCGGGTTATCATGAATCCGCCGTTCAGCCACGGGCAGGATATCCGGCATATCCTGCGGGCCTTTTCCCTGTTGCGTCCGGGTGGCGTGCTGGTTGCCGTCTGTCTGAACGGGCCGCGCCAGCAGGAGAAGCTGTTACCGTTTTCTGACGTCCGCGAGGAGCTGCCACGCGGCACGTTTGCTTATACCGATGTTCCGACGATGATTATTCGTCTGCGTGCCTGATGACGCCGGGCAGGCGGGAGGATAAATGCCCGTCTGCCCGCGCCGGGAAAAGACCGCGCGCCGGTGGCGCTGAAAGGGGCCGCGCTTACGCGCCGCCCCTTTCATTACGCGGACGTTCTGCTGTGGGCTTCTGTTTCTTCATGCCTGTCATTTGTCTGTTACTGATGATGTTGTTGTTCCTGCTACTGCTACCTACTGTTCTTCTTTTTTCTGCTGCTCTGATTACTGTCTGTTTTGTTGTTCTCCTGCTTATGCCTTTTCCGGGCGTCCCCCTGGCGGGGCGGGCTGTCGTGAACGGAGCCAGCGAAGCTGTCTCCGCCCTGGCGGGCTTCCATCCCTGACGCGAAACCCTGGCTTGCAGCGACCGTTCCGGTCGCGCCGTGGCCTGCGCTCCTGGCATCCCGGCAAAAGGCCGCCGGGATGTAAGGGGCAACGCCGTTTCGCAAACCGCGCTTCACGTCGTTGCGGCGGGTCCCTGCCCGTTGTTCTGTCCGGTGCCATTCACCTGTTTAAGCCCCTGTCGCCGGGGGCATAGACAGCCACAACCTGCCGCACTGACTGTCCAGGGTAAATGAACAGCCCACAAAATTTTTTACCTAAAACCCGGTAAAAAATTTTGCGTTCTGCCCAGGACAGGTGCGTCAGGCCGTGGCAGTGATGCCCCTTGCGGCGAAGGTTCTCAAACAGGTGATGGTGAATACCGGAGGGAACAAAAGGCAGGTCCCCGCAAAACGTCAAAACCGCGGCTCCCGAAACTCAAAAGATGATGGGGGCTGAAAACATCAACAGAAGGAGATACATCATGGCAGTTCGTGGCATTAACAAGGTCATTCTCGTCGGGCGTCTGGGAAAAGATCCGGAAGTCCGTTACATCCCCAACGGGGGCGCAGTGGCAAACCTGCAGGTGGCCACGTCAGAAAGCTGGCGTGACAAACAGACGGGGGAGATGCGGGAGCAGACAGAATGGCATCGCGTGGTGCTGTTCGGCAAGCTCGCGGAAGTGGCAGGTGAATATCTGCGCAAGGGCGCGCAGGTCTACATCGAAGGTCAGCTTCGCACCCGTAGCTGGGAGGATAACGGTATCACCCGTTACGTCACTGAAATTCTTGTTAAGACCACGGGCACCGTGCAGATGTTGGGGAGTGCACCACAGCAGAACGCTCAGGCGCAACCGCAGCCTCAGCAGAATGGTCAGCCACAGAGTGCTGACACGACGAAAAAAGGGAGCGCAAAAACAAAAGGCCGTGGACGTAAGGCCGCGCAGCCGGAGCCTCAGCCGCAACCGCCGGAGGGTGACGATTACGGGTTTTCAGACGATATCCCGTTCTGATCGGGCTGACTGTGATAACCGCCCCGTTCTGTGCGGGGCATCACCGGAGAGATGAGGATGAGCGAATATTTCAGAATACTTCAGGGACTGCCTGACGGTCCTTTTACCTGCAAACATGCCGAAGCCGTTGCCGCACAGTACCGGAACGTCTTTATCGAGGATGACCACGGCGAACAGTTTCGCCTGGTTGTCCGTAATAACGAAACAATGGTCTGGCGTACCTGGAATTTTGAGGACGGTGCCGGGTACTGGATGAATCATGTCATCCGTGATTTCGGGATTCTTAAGTAAGAGAGATGCCGGACGGGAACACGTCCGGCAGACATACAACCACCCCGGTCAAAGGAGAAATATATGTCAGTTACAGAGTCTAAGGCAAAAACGGAGCGTAAATCCAGCCGTAACCCGTCAAAAGCACAGGAAACAGTCCTGTCTGCCCTGCTGGCGCAGACGGAGGAAGTGAGCGTGCCGCTGGCCTCACTGATTAAATCACCACTGAATGTGCGTACGGTGCCGTATTCTGCGGAGTCCGTCAGCGAACTGGCAGAGTCCATTAAGGGCGTAGGCCTGTTGCAGAATCTGGTCGTGCATACCCTGCCTGGTGACCGTTACGGTGTCGCCGCAGGTGGTCGCCGACTGGCTGCACTCAACATGCTGGCAGAGCGCAACATCCTTCCGGCTGACTGGCTTGTACGCGTGAAGGTCATTCCGCAGGAGCTGGCGACTGCCGCATCGATGACCGAGAACGGTCAGCGTCGGGATATGCACCCTGCCGAACAGATTGCCGGATTCCGCGCAATGGAGCAGGAAGGCAAAACACCTGCACAAATCGGTGATTTGCTGGGCTATTCACCCCGCCACGTTCAGCGAATGCTGAAACTGGCTGACCTTGCCCCGGTTATCCTCGATGCGCTGGCAGAAGACCGCATCACCACCGAACACTGTCAGGCGCTGGCGCTGGAGAACGACACCGAGCGTCAGGTACAGGTGTTTGAAGCCGCCTGCCAGTCAGGATAGGGCGGTAAACCGGAAGTGCAGACCATTCGTCGTATGGTGACCGAAAGTGAAGTGGCGGTGGCGAGGAACAGTAAATTCCGCTTCGTGGGGGCTGATGCCTTCTCGCCAGATGAACTGCGCACTGACTTGTTCAGCGACGACGAGGGTGGCTATGTGGACTGTGTTGCGCTCGATGCTGCCCTGCTGGAAAAACTCCAGGCTGTCGCTGAACACCTTCGGGAAGCTGAAGGCTGGGAATGGTGCGCCGGACGTATGGAGCCTGTCGGTTTCTGCAGTGAGGATGCCGGAACATATCGCAGTCTGCCGGAGCCGGAAGTGGTGCTGACGGAGGCAGAAGAAGAACGCCTGAACGAACTGATGGCACGTTACGACGCACTGGAAAACCAGTGTGAGGAATCCGACCTGCTGGAAGCAGAAATGAAGCTGATGCGCTGCATGGCGAAGGTCAGAGCGTGGACGCCGGAGATGCGTGCCGGAAGCGGTGTGGTGGTGTCCTGGCGTTACGGTAATGTGTGTGTCCAGCGTGGTGTGCAGTTGCGCAGTGAGGATGATGCGGCTGACGACGCTGACCGCACGGAACAGGTGCAGGAAAAAGCGTCAGTGGAGGAAATCAGTCTGCCACTGCTGACGAAAATGTCCTCAGAGCGCACGCTGGCAGTCCAGGCAGCACTGATGCAGCAACCGGACAAATCCCTGGCACTGCTGGCATGGACGCTCTGCCTGAATGTGTTTGGCAGCGGAGCTTACAGCAATCCCGCAAAAATTCGTCTGGAATGTGAGCATTATGCGCTGACCAGCGATGCGCCATCGGGGAAGGAAGGTGCCGCATTCATGGCGCTGATGGCAGAAAAAGCCCGTCTTGCTGCCCTGTTACCGGAGGGATGGTCACGGGACATGACGACATTCCTGTCACTCAGTCAGGAGGTGCTGTTATCCCTGCTCAGTTTCTGCACTGCGTGCAGCATCCACGGTGTTCAGACCCGTGAGTATGGTCACACGTCACGCAGTCCGCTTGACTCGCTGGAAAGCGCCATCGGCTTTCACATGCGCGACTGGTGGCAGCCGACGAAAGAAAACTTTTTCGGACACCTGAAAAAGCCGCAGATTATCGCAGCCCTGAATGAGGCAGGACTGTCCGGTGCCGCACGGGACGCGGAGAAGATGAAGAAAGGCGATGCGGCTGAACATGCAGAGTTCCATATGAAAGACAACCGCTGGGTGCCCGGCTGGATGTGTGCACCACGTCCACAGACGGATACCACTGAACGCACTGATAACCTGGCTGATGCCGCCTGATGAACAACCACACCGCCCCGCCGGAGACGGGGCGGCAGCAAGGGAGATACCGTGATGAAAACTGAACTGACCCTGAATGTATTACAGACCATGAGTGCACAGGAATATGAAGATATCCGGGCTGCCGGAAGTGATGAACGCCGTGAGCTGACACACGCCGTGATGCGGGAGCTGGATGCGCCGGACAACTGGACGCTGAACGGCGAGTATGGCAGCGAGTTCGGGGGCTTTTTCCCCGTCCTGGTCCGTTTCACGCCTGCCCACGAACGTTTTCACCTGGCGTTATGTTCACCGGGCGATGTCTCTCAGGTCTGGGTGCTGGTTCTGGTGAATGCCGGTGGTGAGCCGTTTGCGGTGGTTCAGGTACAGAGGCGGTTTGCACCGGAAGCCGTCAGCCATTCACTGGCACTGGCGGCGTCACTGGATACGCAGGGGTACAGCGTTAACGACATCATCCATATCCTGATGGCGGAAGGAGGCCAGGTATGAGCGTACGTTCACAGGCACTGGTTCCCCTCAGCACAGAGCAACAGGCCGCATGGCGGGCGGTGGCGGAGACAGAAAAACGCCGCCATCAGGGTAACACGCTGGCGGAATATCCGTATGCGGGGGCGTTTTTCCGCTGTCTGAACGGAAGCCGCAGGATATCGCTGTCTGACCTGCGATTTTTCATGCCGTCCCTGACCGCAGAAGAACTGCACGGCAACCGTCTTCAGTGGCTGTATGCCATCGATGTGCTGATTGAAACACAGGGCGAGGTCTGCCTCCTTCCCCTTCCCGGTGATGCAGCAGAGCGGTTGTTTCCGTCGGTGCGGTTCCGTGTCAGGGAGCGCAGTCGCCACAAATCCGCACTGGTCATGCAGAAGTACAGCCGTCAGCAGGCACGGGAGGCAGAGCAGAAAGCCCGTGCGTACCAGGCACTGGTTGCTCAGGCTGAAATCGAACTGGCGTTCCATTCACCGGAAACAGTCGGAAGCTGGCATGCACGCTGGAGTGACCGGGTGGCAGAGCATGACCTGGAAACCCTGTTCTGGCAGTGGGGCGAGCGTTTCCCGTCACTGGCCGGAATGGAACGCTGGCAGTGGCAGGATATACCATTCTGGCAGGTTATTGCGGAAGCCAGTCTTGCAGCAAGAGAGGCCGGTCACGCTGTCCGTGAGATGGAGCGGTGGATGGTGCCGAACAAACTCCGGGAGGCGGCGTGAAGTGGCGTTACTCACTGCGCTGGAAACTGCCTTCTCCCTGTCCTGGGGAGCATGAACTGGTTTCAGAAGTGGTGGAGGCGGGGCAGCCTGCACCGGCATCCGTTATGTCTCGCTGGGTTGCCGGTGCAGGGTATGCGGTCTGTCTGGATTTTATTTCTGATCGCCAGGTGTGCCGCTGGAGCGAAGAACGTAAGGCTGCGGTACGGCGGCGGAATCTGGAGAAACGTATCAACAGGCATGCACCACTGTTTGCGGATGAACTGATTGCCCGTGAACTGGCTGAACGACCGGATTATTTTCAGGGAAAGTGTAGTGGTCAAGTAATACTGGCCACGGTTTTACAGTAAAAATGGTATCTGTTC
>ERZ1034710.358-NODE-358-length-14499-cov-3.038217_pt1 | contig 14499 bp, 8 predicted proteins | sample MGYA00520597_ERZ1034710 | MGnify/ENA primary metagenome ERZ1034710 (study PRJEB33766, sample SAMN09781714) | gut metagenome | biome: gut microbiome | host: Homo sapiens | place: Madagascar | study: EMG produced TPA metagenomics assembly of the PRJNA485056 data set... | reverse complement strand
CTTCGCAATACCGCGCCATCGATGAGGCGATGAATCGAATCGAATCTCGGGATTTGGAAGAGCAATTTTTCATTGACCGAAGCCGCGAGATTGAGGCGGTCGACAGTCTTGTCGCGCAATGGCAAGACGTGATGGGACCTCTTTTTCTGCTTGCCCGCGAGCGATCCAATCCGATCGGTACCGATGAGCTCGAAGGGTTTGTTCAAAAAATCGACGAAGTCAATTTGTATATTGCGCAGAACCGAGACCGCGCGCTCGTGATTCAGAAAGCGGTGCAGGCTCTTTTGATGGTGCTTGCCGTCGGCAGCCTTTTCGGGATCATGTACTTCTTGATGCGTTGGGTGATTCGGCCGACCGAATACGTGCGCACCGGGCTGTCTGCCGTGCGCGAGGGTAAGCTCGACACCCGATTGCATCTCAAAGGCGCCCGAGAATTCGAAGCCATTGCGGCCGACTTCAACGCCATGGCGGACCGTCTGCAAGATCTGGTGGAAAATCTTGCGGCCAAAGTGAAGGAAAAAACAGAGGCGGTGGAGGAGAAAAACCGCAATCTGTCACACCTCTACGAAATGACGAGCTTTGTGACGCAGCAGCATTCCGTCGACGAAATGTGCGAGGGGTTTGCTGCGCGTCTGATGCAGCATACGCCGGCAGATGCCTGCGCCGTGTTTCTGATCGATCGAAAGCGCAAGATTGTGGAGCTTGCAGCCAGTTTGGATCTGCCGCCCGCTATTTTTACGTGGTTCTCGCTCAACCCGCTGCCGCTTGAGGCGATCGAAGACAGTCTTCGCGGCGATGTGCCGCTGCGCATCACGTCAAGTACGCCGGCCGATTTCCTGCCCGCGCTGCGTGTGCAAGGACAGAATCACTACCGCACTGCCTATATCTTTCATGTCAGAAGCGGCACCAAGGACTTGGGGTTCTTCGTTTTGTACTTTAAGCTGGATACGCAGCTGCTGCCGCAAACCTACAAGCTCTATGAGAGCTTCGGGTCGCATCTGGGCATTGCGGTCGATAGTCTCAGACTTGTTGAACGCGAGCAGCAGTATGCCGTGGTGCAGGAACGCAACCTGATGGCGCAGGGACTGCACGACTCGATTGCGCAGTCGCTCTCATTCCTGAATCTGCAGGTGCAGCTACTTGAAAGCGGGCTTGCGACCGACGATAAGGAACTCATCAACACGACCGTGGCGCAGATCAAGGCGGGCGTGCAGGAGTCCTACGAGGATGTGCGCGAGCTGCTTTTGAATTTCCGTGAGCGCGTGCATACCGAAAGTTTTGCCGAAGCCATCGATACCGTGATTGATCGATTCGAGGCGCAGACGAAGCTGCCTGTCAAGCTCACTGTTACGGGCCCCGAAGCGCAGCTTACCGATCGACAGAAGATCCAGGTGATCTTCATCATGCAGGAAGCGTTGGCCAACGTGCGCAAGCACTCAAAAGCCACGCAAGTGCTCATTAACATTGATAACGGAAGGGAATTCAAGCTTTCCGTCATTGACAACGGCATCGGCATCGATGAGGCGATTCTCAAGAAGCGCAGCAAACGGCACGTGGGACTTAACATCATGAACGAGCGGGCCCAGCGCATCGATGCGCAGGTGACGGTGGGTTCGGTTCTGCCCGAAGTGTTTGCAAGCGGTACGTGCGTAGAGCTTGTGATCGGTGAAAACGTAAAGGAAAACCGACGCAGTGCGGAGGCAGATAAGACTGAGGCCAAAGTCGAAGGTCGAACGGAAGAGTAAGTTATGCGCTTTGTGGTGATTTATCTCGCGCTTGCGCTTGTGATCTATTTGCGCGGCGTGATGCCTGCGGTGCACGACCGCAAAAAGCAGCTTTGGTGCATGCTTGTCGTGCTTCCCGGAGCGTTTTTTCCGAGCGTGACGCGCTTTATCGGCGGCTCGATGGTGGCTCCCGATTTGCCGGCGGCGGTGATGATCGTCGGAAGCCTCTTTCAGAATTTCACGCTTGTTGCGGCCATTTTCATCATTGCCCGCGATGTGCTCAGCATCCTGCTTCGCATTGCCGGACTGCCGTATCCGTTCCTGAGCAAAAGCCGCGTAGCGGCTGTGACAATTGCCGTATTAGCTGTGTTTTTCTCTTGCTTCGGGCTTTATAAGTCGGTTGCAAGCCTTGAGGTCGTTGAGCAAACCGTATCGGTTCCCGATTTGCCCGCCGAGCTTGAGGGCTTTCGCATCGCGCAGTTGAGCGACCTGCATGTTTCGTCCGTCTTCAGACGCGCCCGCATCGAAGAGATCGTGCAGCGAACCAACGAACTTAAACCTGATCTGATTGCTCTTACGGGGGACCTTGTCGACGGCACGCCCGCGCAGCGAGCCGACGATCTGATGCCGTTGAAGGGGCTTAAGGCCAAGTACGGCGTCTACGGAATTGAAGGCAACCACGAGCACTATGTCGATTATGAAGGCTGGACGAAGTTTCTGCCGACGCTCGGCATGAAGCTGCTGCGAAACGAATCGGTCGTACTCGATGTCAACGGTCGCAAGCTTGCCGTCATCGGACTTCTTGATCCGATGGCTCAGCGCTACGGCCGCGAGATGCCCGATCTTGCCAAGGCAACGTCTAAGCTTCCCGCAGAGGTCGACTTCAGGCTGCTTCTTTCGCATCAGCCCAAATACGCTCCCATGTACGCGGGAAAAGCCGATTTGATGCTTTCTGGCCACACGCACGGCGGTCAGGTGCTTGCGCTCGAGCCTGTGGTGAGCAATCTCAACAACGGCTTCGTGCGCGGGCTTTATTCCGTGATGGGCATGCACCTTTACGTCAATCAGGGCACCGACGTGTGGAACGGCTTTTTGCTGCGTCTGGGCACAACGGGTGAGATTTCGGTCTTGAAGCTCGTGCGGGCTCCCGATTTCGAAGCGCAAAATTCGGCTGCTTACGTCACTCGCTAAACTGTTGCACACACGGGCGCTGCGAGCGCCCGAATCCTTGAGGAAAAAACGCAATGCAGAATGTTTGTTTGCTCGGCGCCACCGGTTCGGTGGGAAAAAGCGCGTTGGAAGTGCTTGAGCTCTATCCCGACCGCTTTCGCCTACACTCCGTGTGCGCGATGCATCAGGTTGAGAAGCTCGCGCAGATTGCCGCCAAGTTCGGCGTCAAGCGTGTGGGGATTGCCGACGCAAGCCGCGTCGACGAACTTGCGCATCTTTTGAACGAGCTCGGACATTCCGAAGTGGAGATCGTTTCGGGGCCGAACGCGTCGGTCGAATTGGCCTCCGATCCCGAAGCTCAGGCCGTGATTGTGGCAGTGATGGGGGCTGCGGGCGTACCGGCGACTTTTGCCGCTGCTGGTGCGGGCAAACGCATCCTTCACGCCAACAAAGAAAGCGTGGTCTGCGGCGGTGCGCTTTTGATGCAGACCATTAAGGAGTCCGGTGCGGTGATTTTGCCCGTCGACAGCGAACACAATGCGATCTTCCAGTGTCTCGCCTCGGCAAGTCCGTCCGACCGCGAGCTTTGCCGCCTGTGGCTGACCTGCTCGGGCGGCCCTTTCCGTGCCAAGAAGGATTTGGATTTATCGACGGTGACGCCTGCCATGGCTCTGGCTCATCCCACCTGGCAGATGGGACGCAAGATTTCGATCGATTCGGCCACCCTTATGAATAAGGGCCTGGAGGTGATCGAAGCTCGGTGGCTATTCGACATTCCGCAGGATCGCATCAGCGTCGTGATTCATCCGCAGTCGGTCGTGCACTCGATGGTGGAGTACGGCGACGGCTCGTTTATTGCGCAATTGGGCACTGCTTCGATGCGTCACCCGGTGGCCTACTGTCTGGGCTGGCCCGAACGGCTGTCTGCCGGTGTCAAGCGCCTCAATCCTTATGAGCTCTCGCAGCTTACGTTCGAAGAGCCCGACATGAAGCGCTTCCCTCAGCTTGCCTATGCCTACGAGGCGCTGGCCGCGGGCGGCACGGCTTCGATTGTTCTGAACGCCACCAACGAAATAGCCGTGCAGGCTTTCCTGGATGAGCGAATCACTTTCACTGGTATTGCCGAGGTTTGCCGGCGGACGATGGATGCGCTCTCGGGGGCTCGTGCGCCCGACTCGGTCGAAGAAATCATTGCAGCCGACTCCGAAGCTCGTCAGCGTGCTGCCCAAGAGCTGACAAATTTGTCATAGGCAGGAGCTATCGAAATTTTATTTTTTCGGGACGAAAACCTATGGACTTTTCGTCCCGTTTTTGTTTTGGCCCGTCGCATGGGCAAAAGAGCTTGGACTACCCAATCGGAGCGATCGTTTTATCGGTCTTGACGCAGGGAAATTGCGACGTAGAATAACAAGCCATTGTGGATTCCTTCGCGAGCGGCGCTAGATAGCGTGGTGTCGAGCGAGGGAATTTTTATCGCCCGTGCGTCCCAAAGCGTTGATTTTCGAGGGCTTTCCGACAAAGCGCGCGGTGTTTCGACTATTCGTTGTACGACCCCGATCGGGGGCCTTGAGCCAGATGCTGAAAGTAGTAAAGAAAGACAATACGATCGAAAGCTTCAATGCCGAAAAGATCAAGAGCGCCGTCAAGAAGGCGGCGTTTCGCTGCGACAAGGTGATTGACGCCGATCATTTGAATCAGATTGCCGATGAGGTGTATAGCCGCGTGGAGCATCGCGACCATGTCACCGTGGCCGAGTTGCACGAAATGGTGATCGCGGTTCTGGCTTTCCTGCAGTACAAGGAAGTGGCCGACGCCTACGCCGAATACCGTTACTACAAGCAGACCTACGCCAAGACCTTCGAGCAGCTGCGTCAGGACGCCGACGATGTGCTGCGTCTGGGCGATCGCGAGAACGCCAACTTCGACAGCTCTCTTGTGTCGACCAAGGGTTCGCTCATCAAGGGCTACCTCACGAAGTCGCTCTACAAGCAGTTCTATCTGTCCGGCAAGGAAAAGGAGCTGATCGAGCGCGGCGACATTTACATTCATGACCTGCGCGACATGATTCTGGGCTGCATCAACTGCTGCCTCTTCGATATCGGCAACGTCTTGAAGGGCGGCTTTGAGATGTCCAACGTGCAGTACACCGAGCCCAAGACGGTGCTTTCGGCTCCGCAGGTGATCGGCGACGTCACGCTTGTGGCCACCGCTCAGCAGTTCGGCGGCTTTACGCTTGCCGAACTTGACAAGGTGCTGCTGCCGTATGTTCTGAAGAGCGAAAAGGCGGCCGTTGAAAAGTACATGGAGCTGGGGCTTGATGAAGCCAAGGCCATGGAAGTAGCCGGCAAGGACGTCATCCGCGAGCTCGAACAGGGCTTCCAGTCGCTTGAACTCAAGCTCAACACCGTTCCCTGCAGCCGCGGCGACTTTGCCTTTACGACGATTACGTTCGGTCAGTGGGATCCCGCCAAGTACGACGAACGCGAAAAGGGGTGGCTCTACATGATCGGCAAGGTGATGCTGCAGGTGCGCCGCAACGGCCACGGCAAGGATCACAAGCCGGTGGTGTTCCCCAAACTCGTGTTCCTCTACGACGATAAGCAGGTCAAGGCCGATCCGTTCTCGGCGGGGATTTTCGACGAAGCCGTCAAGACTTCGGCCGAATGCATGTATCCGGACTACCTTTCGCTTTCGAGCCAGTACGGCAGCGTCTCGCAGATCTTCCAGAAGTACGGCGCCATCACTTCTCCGATGGGCTGCCGCGCGTTCCTGTCGCTTTGGAAAAACGAAGAGGGCAAGGCCATCACGATCGGCCGCTGCAACATCGGCGCGGTCTCTTTGAACCTGCCCATCATTTTGAAGCTCGCGCAGCTCGAGCATCCCGACGACTGGGAAACCAAGTTCTGGGACATTCTCGACGAGCGTCTTGAGGTGATCCGCTCGTTCTTCAAGAAGCGCTACGACATCGTGCGCCACCAGAAGTGCTCTTCGAACCCGCTTGCCTTTACGCAGGGCGGCCTGTACGAAGGCACGAAGAACCCCGACGACACCGTGGGCGATTTGGTGCGCTACATGACGGCTTCTTTCGGCATCACCGCTTTGGACGAAACCACATATCTGTGGACCGGCAAGCGCCTTGTTGACGAAGGCGGCAAGGTGTCGGCTTCGATTCTGCGTCATCTGCAGGAAAAGCTCGCCGAGTTCAAGAAGGCGGACGGCTATCTTTATGCCATTTACGGCACGCCCGCCGAGAGCTTGTGCGCGACGCAGGCCGCGCAGTACGACCGCTTCTGCGCCAAGCGCGGCATCGAAAATGTGTTTGCCGTGACGCCGCACTACAGCCCCGAGTACTTCACGAACTCCTTCCATGTGAACGTCACCGAAGCGATCTCGCCCTTTGAAAAGCAGGATCATGAGTTCGAAGACTTCCATCTGTGCGAAGGCGGCCACATTCAGTACGTGCGACTCGACAATCCCGAAAACACCGAAGCTGTGCGCGCGATGATCCGCCGCGGCATGGAAAAGGGCTTTTATCAGGGCGTCAACTTTGATAGCGCCTATTGCGGCGACTGTGGCGAACACAGCACCAACGTGCTCTTTAAGTGCCCGCACTGCGGCAGCTCCAACCTTTCGGTGATCAGCCGCGTGTGCGGTTACTTGGGCTACTCGAACGTCAACGGCATGAGCCGCATGAATGACGGCAAGATGGCCGAAATCAAGAACCGCGTGAGCATGTAAGTTTGCGTTATGAACTACATCGGTATTTCCGACTTTGATACGGCCAACGGCCCGGGCGTTCGCGTGTCGCTCTTCGTTTCGGGCTGTCGGCTGCACTGCCGCGGGTGCTTCAATCCCGAAAGCTGGGATTTTGAGGCGGGCAAGCCCTACGACGAAGCCGTCAAGGCGCGTTTGCTGAAGGCGCTCGAGGAAGAATACGTCGAAGGGCTGTCGCTTCTCGGCGGCGATCCGCTTGAGCCCGAAAATGTTGACGAGCTCACGGAACTCTGCCGTGCCGTGCGTGAAAAGTTCGGAAACAAAAAATCCATCTGGCTTTGGACGGGCCGCACCTACGAAAAAGTCAAGGATTTGCCGATATTTCAGTACGTTGACACGGTGGTCGACGGCCCCTTTGTGGAAAAGTACAAAGTTGAAGAACCCGGAAAGTGGTTCGGCAGCTCCAATCAGCGCGTAATTCCGATACGATGCGTGGCGGCGGCTTGAATTTTCCCGTTTGCCAGATTTCTCACGACGCCTGCCGCCCGAGTCTCGAGTGACTCCGCAACGCAGGCGTTTTTCTATTCCGAAACCCAACGACAACCATGGCAGTTATCGGCTTTATCATCACGCTTTCGATTCTGGTGCTCGTGCACGAGTGGGGGCACTATATCGTGGCTCGTGCGTGCGGCGTCAAGGTGCTTGCCTTCAGCATCGGCTTCGGCCGTGTGCTTTATAAGCGCACCGACAAACGCGGATGCGAGTGGCGTCTATCGGCCATTCCCTTCGGCGGCTACGTCTCGATGCTTGACGAAGGCATGCAGGAAACGACCGCAAAGGATCTGGGATTAACCGAAGCCGAATTCAAACGCGGATCGTTTTCTGAAAAGCCTGTAGCAAAGCGCATGGCGGTGGTGGCCGCGGGCCCCCTGATGAATTTCTTTCTTGCCATTGTGCTTTATGCAGCCGTGGCAATGATCGGCACCTATCAGCCCTCGAGCAAAGTGGCTGAGCCCGCACCGAACACGCAGGCCGCGATGCTGGGCGTGCAGGAAGGCTGGAAGGCGATTTCCGTTGAAGGCGTTTCCGCCGAAACCTTCACCGATCTGCGCATGGCAATGCTTGCCAATTTGGGCGAAAAGGACGTGCAAGTCTCGTTTGAAGAGCCTTCCGGGCGGCATACCGACGTCTATTTCGATCTTACGAGCATTAAGTCCGACGGCTCTCAGGACGCCGCAATCAGTTCCGGTTTGTATCCTTTTCAGGGACCTGTGACGCTCGTGAAAATCGAACCGGGTTCGGCGGCCGAGAAGGCCGGCCTCATGAAGGACGACGTGATCGTTGCCTTAAACGGCGCGCCGATGCGCACGATGCAGGATGTAGTGGCCGGTATCCGTGGCAAGGCGGGGGTACCTGTTGAAATCACTTATGAGCGAGGCGGCGTTCGCTCCACCGTGACGGCAACCCCCGGATCCAAGGTCGATGAAAAAGGGCAGACTGTCGGGCTTTTGGGAGTGATGTTTACCGCCGAGCCCGATCTCGTTTACACCCGCGAAGGGCCGATCGGCGCTGTTGCAAAGGGCTTTTCGGATACCTGGCGAATCACGGTGCTGACCGTGCAGGGGCTTGCCGGCATGTTTACCGGCGCCGTGTCGACCGACTCGTTGGGCGGTCCCGTTTTGATCGGCGAAATGGCGGGGCAGGCGATGAGCTTCGGCTTTATTTCCTATCTGCTTTTTCTCGCGCTCATTTCGGTGAATCTGGGCATTCTCAATTTGCTCCCGATTCCGGTTCTCGACGGCGGCCATCTGCTCTTTCACTGCTATGAGATTGTCACCGGCCGCAAGCCCGGCGAAGCGATGCAGAAGTACGGACTTTACGTCGGGATGGCTTTTATCGGGCTTTTGACCTTCTTTGCTCTCGGCAACGACATCACGCGGCTTTTGCAGTAGCGCCGCAGCAACTCTTAAGAAGTAACACCATGCAGACAGTACGCAACCGCGTTGCCGAGGTGCTCGGCATCGATCTTCCCATTGTTCAGGCTCCGATGAACTACATTGCGGGGCATGCTCTCGTAGCAGCCGTGAGTGCCGCGGGCGGCATGGGGGTTCTGGGGCCCAACGCAGGCAAGGTGCAGGGTGAAGAGATGCCCATGCGCGAGCGCATGCTGCGCGAATTCGAGCGCATCCGCGCCGTGACTGATAAGCCCGTGGGCGTGAGCGTGGTGCTTCCCGACGGCGACAATAAAGCGGCTTTGATGTACGCCAAAAATACCGTGCTTGCTGCAGCCGAAGGGGGCGCTGCTGCAGCTTTCTGCGTGGGCGGTTCGCAGTCTGAGATTTTCGAACTCATCAAGTCCAAAGGCATGAAGCTTGTGGTGCGTCCTCTGACGCCGACCGTGCGCAATGCTCGCGAAGCTCAGGCCATGGGCGCTGACATCTTTGTGGCCACCGGATACGACGCGGGCGGCGTGTTGCCGAGCCACCACGTCGGGACGTTTTCGATCGTGCCCGCGATTGTCGATGCGGTGACGATTCCGGTGCTCGCCGCCGGCGGCATCAACGATTTGCGCGGCGTGCGCGCCGCTTTTGCGCTCGGCGCCGAGGGCGTTTACGTCGGAACGCGCTTTATCGCCACCGACGAGTGCGCGGCCAATGCGCAGACCAAAGAGCTTATCTGCAAGCTTTCCGGCTCGAGTCTTCTTTACGTGGATGAGACGCAGCGGTCGCTGCCGACCGAATTTGCCGCCGAAGCCTACGTCAAGCATCGTCTGCAGCCGACGGTTCCGACGGCCGTAGATCTCGTCGGCGCCATGCGCAACGGCATGTACGACGGCGAGCCTGACAAAGGCATTGTGTCGGTCAACACGGGTATCGATGTGATCCGCAGCGTGGTGCCTGCCGCTCAGGTCGTGCGTGAGCTTATGGCCGACTTTCTGCGTTATGCAGAGTTCGTGAAAGCTAAGGAAGGTGCGCAGGAAGCAAGCGCCGATTAATTTTGGATTGGGAACATGTGGTTATCACACGCTTAACTCGCGCAGAGAAAATTTCTCCTCGAAATTTGACAAACAGTTCTAAACTCTAAGACTGAGTTAAGGAAAAGCTCAATCAACCCAGAGAGGAGAAACGCATGATGACCACCAAGATGCTGCAGACGGTGTTGGCGGCGGCTTGCGCCATGATGCTCGGCGGAACGGTTCAGGCGGCCGATGCCGGCAGCATGAACATTGCCACGGCAAAGACGATCTATTCCCAAGGCGCCAAGGCCGACTATCTGGCCGGCTACCACTTGAACAAAAAAGTTGCCGACTGTTCGACCTGCCATCCCAACGATAAGGTGAGCGACGGTCAAACCGAAATCGACAAGGCCTGCACCACTTGCCATGGCACCTATGATGCGCTCGGCAAAAAGGACAAGGCTGCAGGCAAGCAGATCAGCGCTCACGCCGGTCACCTTTCCATCGATTCCTGCACGACCTGCCACGGCGGTCACGAAGCGTCGTTTGCTTACTGCAACAACTGCCACATTTTCGATATGCCGATGAAGTTCGGCCGTCAGAAGATTGCCTACACGCCGCAGGATCTTTCGGTCTATCGAGATGCCGTGCCCAATCGCACGGAAAAGGCTGACTTCGTGGTGGTCGGCGGTGGCGGCGCAGGTATTGCGGCTGCCATTGAAGCTTCTCGCAAAGGCCTGAAGACCATTGTCCTGGAAAAGATGCCGATCATCGGCGGCAGCTCCTTGCTTTCAACGGGCGGCATGAACGTTGCCGGCTCCAAACAGCAAAAGGATGCGGGCATCAAGGACACGCCCGAAATGTTTGTCGAGGATACGCTCAAGGTCGGTAAAGGCACGAACGATAAGACGCTCGTGAAGGTATTGGCCGAACAGAGCAATTCCGCCTTGAAGTGGTTTGAAGCCTTGGGCGGCAAGCTTGATATCGATACCGGCGTCTACGGCGGCTGCCAGGCGCCTCGCATGCACTACACGAAGTCGGGCGGTATCGGCCGCTACATGATCAAGGAAATGAAGCCTGCGCTTGAAAAGTCCGGCGCCGACATCCGCGTCAACTCTCAGGTTGTGCGATTGGAAAAGGATAAGAGCGGCCGCGTGACTGGCGTACTTGTCAAAGGCAAGAACACGGGGCTGTATCGCATCAGCGCACCCACCGTTTTGCTTGCGACCGGCAGCTATGCCAACAACGGTCAACTTGTTGCCAAGTACCATCCCGAATTCTTCGGTATGGTGAGCTCGGCTCAGCCCGGTTCTCACGGTGACGGCATCTACCTCGGTGAAAACGTCGGCGCGAAGGTGACGCACCTCGAACGCGTGCAGGTGCACCCGAATATTGCCTCCGGCACAAGCCTCATGATTACACTTGCAATGCGCACCAACGGCGGCATCCTCGTGAATAATCAGGGCAAGCGCTTCTTCAACGACAATGCGCCGCGCAACGAACTCGGTGCTGCGATGCTCAAGCAGCCTGCCCAGAAGGTGTGGCTCATCTATGACGACGGCGTGGTAGCTAAGCGTCCGAAAGTGCACGAAGGCTATGTGCGTCTCGGCGTTGTGGTTGAAGGCGATACGCCTGAAGCTCTGGCTAAGAAACTCGGTTTGCCTGCTGAAGAATTCGCCAAGACCATGAAGCGCTATGCCGGTTTCGTGAAGGCTAAGAACGACGCCGACTTCGGCCGCAAGGAACTGCCCGAGCCGCTTAACAAGGGCAAGCTCTACGCGATCGATGTCGTACCGGCAATTGGCGGTACGTTGGGCGGCCTGCGAACCGATGCGCGCACGCATGTGCTTGACAAGAACGGTAAGCAGATCCCCGGTCTGCTTGCTGCCGGTGAAGTGGTCGGCGAATGGCACGGCGACGACCGCTACGGCGGCAACGCTGTGGCAGGCAACATAGTCTTCGGTCGGATTGCTGCTGAAGAAGCTGCCAAGGCTGTCGGTAAGTAAGCCGAGCTGTTTCGATCGCATCCGGGCGGGTGCGATCTGAAACGCCCAGGGCCGGGTTCTCGGATCGGGAGCTCGGCCTTTCTGCGTCCGGAGGCTACTAAAAGGGAGTGATTTTTCGACTCGCTTGCGTCAGGGTTTGTTAAGACCTGTTGCCCCATTTTTCTACGGCGTTAAGTTTCGAAAAGCTTTGCCGCTCTGTTTTGAATTTCGGCGGGTGAGCCTGAGGATTTTCGGATAATCCCAAGCGGGTCCCACCCGAAAATAAAAAACAGGAGAAGGCAATGAGAAAAATCGTCTACGGCTTTTGCGCCTTAACCGTCGCTGCCTGGCTGCTTAACCTCGGGATCAATCCGCCTGCCATGAACGGCCGCGGCATTACGCACGAGATCTTTTTCCTTAACGGCGTTCTGGCTTGGGGCTTGATGGCGATGGCCATCGTGATTGCTGCGCGGCCTGCCTGGCTTGAAAAAGTGACGCAAACGCCTTTGGACAAACTTTACAAATGGCACAAAACGCTCGGCATTTGGGCGGCAGTTCTCACAGCGTGGCACTTCTTTACCAAGACGCTGACGGCTCCGCTTCTGTCGTTGATGACGCTTGAGCCCGTGCCCAAAATTGTCAGAGGCGAGCTTGCTGGATGGGATGCCTTTTGGTCTTGGCTCAGAGGTTTTGCCGTGACGTCTTCCGAATGGGTGACGCTACTCGGACTGGTTCTCTTTGTTGTCTCTTTTGTTTCCTACGTCCGCTACCACAAGTGGCTTGCGACGCATAAGCTCTTTTCGGTGATTTTCCTCGTATTGACGATTCACTGCATTCGCTTGATGGACGTCGCCGACATCTTCACGCCGTTCGGCATGATCAACATCGCCGTGACCGTGATCGGCACCGTCTATTCGATCGAGCTTCTCTTTCGCGGAGCCGGTCGTCAAAAGTCGACACTCGGCAGCATTGCTGCGATCGAAACCTGCGGCGGCATGAGCTTGATTACCGTTAAGCCGAATAAGAATCTGAAAATTCGGCCCGGTGAGTTTGCCTTCCTGCGCACGCCCGGTCATGAAAAACATCCGTTTTCCGTAGCGGGCGTCAACGACGACGGTACGATCAGGTTTGCGGTGAAGGCTTTGGGCGACTACACCTCGGAAGATGTGCCCAATCTTAAGGTCGGAGAACAGGTCATAGTTGAAGGACCGTGGGGACGCTTTACGCCAGACTTTTCCAAGAGCAACCAGCTGTGGCTTGCAGGCGGAATCGGCATTGCTCCTTTCTGTGCTTGGATGCAGGAGGCCGCTCGATCGGCGCACGGAACGATTCGCCTGATTTGGTGCATCAAATCCAAGGAGGGCGATCCGATGCACGTCAAAGTGGTGGATCTGGCGAAGAAAGCAGGTGTCAAACTCGAAATTTACGAATCCGCAAAATCACGGCTCAACGTTGCTTCGCTTTTTGACTCAACGGTTCCCGATACGGTTGCACTGTGCGCCAGCGACACTTTGGCAAGCGCTGTGAGCCAAGCCTATCTTCGAGCCGGCGGCAGACTCGAACAAGTTCGTAAGGAACATTTCAGTTGGCGGTAGACCAAGAATGACAACACGGTGGAGCAGACTCTCGACCGTGTTGTCTGGGTGGCAGATCTATATTTCTCCGACCGTCGTTGTTCCGATAGCATCCGGATCGGTCCAATCCTCAAACAAGTCCTGTAGTGTGAGACAAACGGCACGCACATCGTAGCTCGCCAGTACACCAGTTTTGAGGTGATCGACCTTGTCCCGGAAGGTCTTCTCGCGGAAAGCCTTGCGTTGGCGCTTGACTTCCGCAACCAGAGCCGAGTGCCGATCTCGGCCGATTGCCACGATGTCGACTTCGTTTTGCGCGCCTTGGATTCCTCGCTTTTGTTCCCACCAACTGCCGGCCTGAATGAAATGTCCCGTGCGCATGAGTTTCTGCCGGAAGAATCTCTCCAGCATCGGTCCGCTGAAAGTCTCGTAGGTGGCGGAGATTTCCTCCGCAATTGTCTCCGACAGTCCGTTTGAAATGAGCTCGGCATTGCTTTCGATGTAGCGAAACCAGAACCGCAGGAAAGGATCGGAAATCTGCCAGCGGATGGCATGCGAGTTGGGCTTGGCGAAGATGGGCCGAGTCTTTTCTATGAAACCGTAGAGCTCCAGCCGCTCGAGGTAGGAGTTGATTGTGTCAACGCCGATCAAATCGGCAATGCGCGGCGCCTGAGTTTGCCCGTGCGCCAACGCACGCAAAATGGACAGATAAGTCGATTGGCCGGAGCCAACCTCAAGTCGAAGAAAATCGTAGCCTTCGCTGAGAAAGAGCGAACCGGAACGAACGATCCACTCGAACATGTCCTTTTTGTGAAGAACGCCGTTGTCGATGAAGTCGGCGACGTAAAGCGCCACGCCTCCCGTGATCGTGTAGAGCGCCAGCAGATCGTCGGCGTCCATGGATGAATTGGCCGAACGGGCGATCGAAGTCAGTTCGTCGGCCTGAAACGGCTGCAGATGAATCTTCGTCGTGGCGCGCCCGAAGAGAGGCTCGCGCATGTCCTCGAAGATTTTTTTCATCATGGAAAAAGACGAGCCGCACAGGATGAGGTGCATCCGGCTTTCGTCTTTGTTGTCGTCCCAGATGTTCTGGATTCGGGAAAAGAGATTGGGATTGACTTTGGCCAGATCCTGAAACTCGTCCATCACCAGAGTGAACGGATGGTGTTTTGCGTGCTGCATGAGGACGTCAAAGAGTCCCGCAAAGGAGGTGAGGCCATCAGGCACGATGGGTCCGAGATCGCGCACGGTCTTCTGTGTGAGGCGCGTAACCAGATCCTTTTCCGTGCCGGCCGTCATGAACCAGTTGACGCAGGGTTGGCCCTGAACACTTTCTCGGATGAGTGTGGTTTTGCCGACGCGTCGTCGTCCGGTGA
>ERZ1034710.348-NODE-348-length-14806-cov-3.263372_pt1 | contig 14806 bp, 10 predicted proteins | sample MGYA00520597_ERZ1034710 | MGnify/ENA primary metagenome ERZ1034710 (study PRJEB33766, sample SAMN09781714) | gut metagenome | biome: gut microbiome | host: Homo sapiens | place: Madagascar | study: EMG produced TPA metagenomics assembly of the PRJNA485056 data set... | reverse complement strand
AAGTATTATATCTAATACATATCTTACAAACAATTTCCAAAGCATTAAATACATAACATATAAAAACGGTGTATGGAGTGTTACAGGTGTTTCACTTGAAAATCGTCGTCTTATTTTGTCTATAGGGGGAATTTATAATGGCGAGAGACCGCAAAGACCTTCACAAGATATTGGTGAAGATATTGGGGAGTAATAATGTCTATTTTAATCCCCCGGATAATGTGAGAATGTCGTATCCAGCTATAGTTTATAACTTAGATGATATTGACAATCAGCATGCTGATAATAATGTTTACTGTCAGCGTAAAACATATAACGTAACGGTGATTGACTCCAATCCAGATAGCAAAATTTCGGAAGAAATATCGTTATTACCAATTGCGAGTTTTGACAGAAATTTTAGGGCTGATGGTCTCAATCACTTTTCTTATTTAATAACATATTAGGAGGAAAGTATCAATGGCTATATTAGTATGGGACGAAACAGGAAAGAAAACATATGAAACTGGTGTCAGCAATGTTGTATTATTTCCAACAACTGATGCCGGTGCATACGCACAGGGTGTAGCTTGGAACGGTGTATCAGCTATTAACGAAAATCCATCTGGAGCAGACCAGACAAAGGTATATGCAGATAATCAGGTATACCTTACATTAACAGGTGCTGAAGATTATGGATTTACAATTGAAGCATATGATTCGCCAGATGAATTCGATGATTGCGATGGTACACGTTCGCCAGTAGAGGGCGTTACAATTGGTCAGCAGACAAGAACACCATTTGGTATTGCGTATAAGACGCTTATTGCTAATGATACAAAGAGCTATGATTATGGCTATAAGTTACATATGGTATTTAATTGTACAGCTAAACCTACAACTAAGTCTCACGGAACAATCAGCGATAGCCCACAGGCTGATGCAATGTCATGGGAGGTATCAACAACTCCAATTAATGTAACAGGATATAAGCCAAGTGCGCATGTTACACTTGATTCTACGAAGATTCCAGCAGAGAAGCTTAAGAAGATTGAAGATATGATATTCGGAACGACTGAAACAGAATCTAAGCTTCCATCTATTGATGAAGTTATCAAGACAATTAAGGAAGCCGCATAGCAGTTAACCATTTCAGCACATGAGGGGTCGTACAAAAATCGACCTCTCATATTTTTTATTTTAGAAAGGATACAATACTTATGTTAGCAAAGATATTTGAATTTGAGGATTACAACGGAAATAAGAGAACCGAGACACACTACTTTAATTTAAGTCAGGCAGAGTGCTATGAGATGGAGTTTAGTGCTTCAGGAGGACTTACTACATATCTTAATAGGATTATAGCTGCTCAGGACATGCCTACATTATCTAGGATTTTTAAAGAACTTATTCTTAAGTCATATGGTATCAAGAGTGATGACGGAAGACAGTTCCGTAAGTCACCTGAGATTTCTAAGTCGTTTGAAGAGACTGAGGCATACTCTCAGCTTTATATGGAATTAGCAACAAATTCTAAGGCGGCTACTGATTTTGTTAATGGCATCGTTCCTAAGAAGATTTCAGAGGAAGCAGCTAAAATGAAAGATGCAGGAAATGTGACTACATTACCATTCCCACCAGCTTCTAATTAATCTAGGAGGCAAATATGCTTACGATTGTTATCCCGACAATGGAATTATTTATAGAACAAACAAGTGAGTTTATATCAATCCCGCAAACAACATTGCGATTAGAACATTCTCTCATATCTATTTCAAAATGGGAGCGAAAGTGGCATAAAGCCTACTTGAAAAAGGAACAGAAAAGTTATGAAGAAAATATTGATTATATTAGATGTATGACCATTACGCAAAATGTTAATCCATCAGTCTATTATGCGCTTACTACGGATAATTTAATCAGTATTAATAAATATATTAATGACCCTATGACGGCTGTATGGTTTCCCAAAGAAGATGCCACTCCAAATACAGAAGCAGATGTTCTCACTAATGAAGTCATTTATTACACAATGATTAAATTAGGTATTCCAATGGAATTTGAAAAAATACATCTGAACGCATTGTTAGCATTGATTAAAGTGTTTGAAATAAAGGATGCTCCAAAAAAGAAACTAAGCCAGGCTGAAATTAATCAGCGTCATAGGGCTATTAAGAAAGCTAATAGAGCAAAACGTAGAAAGGTATAAATCATGGAAGAAAAAAAGTATCCGACCAGTAAGGTTATAGCTGTAGGTGTTTGGATTTTTCCATCCATATTATTAGGACTTGCGGCATGGGCTGTGTTAAATGAGAAATCATTAACAACAGTGGCTGCATTATCAACTATGTTCGTAGCTGCATTCGGTGCATGTGCATACATAGTGAAGTGCTACACAAAGAAGTCTACAATTGAAAACCTCATGATAGGTTATGTCAGATACATAAAATGTATGCTGGCTCTCCAGAGAGAAAACAATGATTTGGAGATATATTCACTTGTACAGGTAAAGAGTGATGTTAAGTATGTATCAGATGTTTACAAGCAGGAGATACAGAATAACATTCGAACAACAATTCAGGAAGATGTAACTAATAAAATATTTTAGGAGGTATATATGGACTATGCAAGTATAACAGCACAGATTGTACTTATTGTTGGTGCATTGTGTGTATGGACTAATGTCATAACTGAGGTTATTAAGAAAGTCTTTAATCTCGAAGGTAAGAAAGCCATAAATCCAGTAGCGGCAATTATTGGCATAGCATTTACAGTTGCAGCAATGGTAGCGTATTGCGAGATAAATGGATACGTTATCAGATGGTATTACATATTAGCATTTGTTGTTATTGGTTTTGGAACAGCTTATGCAGCTATTTTTGGATACGATAATTTCTTATCGAAGCTTGGAAAGAAGGATGAAAGATGAGTTATTCGCCACTTACAGATGTAGTGATTCTCAGCCCTAATTGCAATGCTCCGAGAAATGATGAAATTCGTAAGATAACAATTCATCATATGGCTGGGAATCTGAGTGCCGTTAGATGTGGACAGACATTCGAGTCTGAGGACAGGCAGGCGTCAGCTAATTACGGAATAGATTCTAACGGAGTAGTTGGATGTTATGTTGAGGAAGAAAATCGAGCATGGACATCATCAAGCCCTGATAATGACAATCAGGCAATTACAATAGAAGTCGCTAACGATGAATACGGCGGCAATTGGCATGTATGTGATACAGCATTCAATAAGTTAATTGATTTGTGTGTTGATATATGTCAGAGGAATGGAATAAAAAGACTTAACTATACGGGCGATGCATCGGGTAACTTGACCATGCATTGCTTTTTTGCACCTACAGCATGCCCTGGTCCGTATCTCAAGTCTAGATTTCCAGATATTGAACGTCTTGTTAATGAAAGACTTGGTGCTATAGAAGATTCTGACAACAATGAAAAAACAGACGACAGTTCGACATGCGAATGGTCTGATGAACAGGCAGAAGGATACATTAACGGACTGTATGAAGGACTTTTAAGAAGAGGATATGGAGCTGGTGAAAATCAGGCATTAATAGATGCCCTTAAGGTCAGCATGACCAGAGTAGAGGCATTTAATATTATCCGAGATTCAGATGAGTGTAAGAAGAAAACACTTATTGTTCAGTGTTATTTGGCGATGAGAGGCAGTATGCCATCTAATGAAGAGGTTGATCAGTGGTTCAATTTATCAGAGGAAGAGATTATTTCAGGAATCCTGTACTCGGATGAATGCAACAACCATTATGGAATTTAATTCAAAATGGGAGAAAACTAAATATGCAGATGATTACTTTTAGTGAAAAGGGTGACTTCTCTAAGTTAACCAGTTTTCTAGAGCGCATGAAGGACATAGTTCATTTAGGCAACCTAGACAAATATGGAAAACAAGGAGTAGCCGCCCTTTCGTCTGCTACACCGAAAGATACAGGAAAAACAGCAGATTCCTGGTATTACAAAATTGAAAATAAGAATGGAGTAGCCACTATCGGTTTCTATAATTCCAACATTCAGGATGGATGTCCTATAGCAGTTGTTTTGCAATACGGACATGCAACAAAAAATGGTGGTTATATTCAAGGGAGAGATTATATAAATCCGGTCATTAGACCATTATTTGATGAAATAGCAAACTCCGCATGGAAGGAGGCATGCAAGTTATGAGTAGCAAAACTGTTGAAGAGCGTGTTGTTGAAATGAAATTCAATAATGCAGACTTTGAAAGGAATGTGCAGACAACTCTTAATACTATTAATAATTTGAAAAAGAATATGGATTTTACTCAGTCTGTAAAAGGACTGGAATCCATTAGCGATACAACACGTAAGATTAGTTTTGAAGGTTTATCCAGTGGTGTTGAAGCAGTTAAAGTTAAGTTCTCTGCTTTGGAGGTAGTTGCTGTTACTGCACTATCAAATATTGTAAATACTGCGGTTAATGCAGGAGAACGAATATTAAAAGCATTAACAATAGACCCGGTTACGCAGGGATATAATGAGTATGAGCTTAAGATGGGCTCAATTCAGACCATCATGGCTGGTACTGGCGAAAGCCTAGAGACTGTTTCCGGATATTTGGATGAATTAAATACATATGCTGATAAAACAATCTATTCGTTTTCAGATATGACATCTAATATAGGTAAGTTTACTAATGCTGGTGTAAAACTGGATATGGCTGTTGCAGCAATTCAGGGTGTTAGTAATGCTGCGGCTGTGTCTGGAGCAAATGCTAATGAAGCATCGCGTGCAATGTACAATTTTGCTCAGGCATTATCGGCTGGTTATGTAAAACTTATAGATTGGAAATCCATTGAGAATGCTAATATGGCAACAATGGAATTCAAGCAACAGCTTATTGATACGGCTGTTGAGTTAGGAACTGTTGTTCGAGCAGAAGACCAGTATCAGACAACCACTACTGATGCAAAGGGAAGTGTATCTGACTTATTTGATGCTACTAGAAACTTCAATGATTCTCTTAGTGCTCAATGGATGACAACTGAAGTACTTACTACAACATTAGCAAAGTATGCTGACGAGACAACAGATATAGGTAAAAAGGCTTTTGCCGCCGCACAGGATGTTAAAACAATGACACAGTTGTTTGACACCTTAAAAGAGGCTGTAGGTTCTGGATGGGCTCAGACATGGGAAATCATATTTGGTGACTTCAATGAAGCCAAAGAATTCTATACACAGCTCAGTGATGTTTTAGGCGGAGTAATAGATAAAGTATCTACTGCAAGAAATACATTTTTAGAGAATGTATTATCATCACCATGGAAAAAGCTGTCAAAAGAAATCACCGACACTGGTATTTCAATAGATGACTTTGAATCAAAGGCAGTTGAAGTTGCTAGTACATATGGCATTGCTCTTGATGATTTAATAGAAGAGCATGGCTCGTTAGAAAAAGCGCTTACAAGTTTAGGAAATACCGGTAATTTTGTAATTGTTGAAACCTTAAAGGGCATGGCTAATGCTGAAGCTGCTGTTGGTGAATCAACAGAAGATTTAAGTGATAAGCTTGAATATTTTCAGAAGGTTGTCGATGAAGTCTGGCATGGTGATTATAATAACAGCGAAGCACGAATACATGCATTAGCTGAAGCAGGATATGAATATGCTGAGGTTCAGGAATTAGTCAATAAGACTGTCGATGGTCATAGACTAACTCTCGAAGACCTTGGGGAAGAACAGCTAAAAAGCATAGGTTATACCGAAGAAGAAATTAAAAAGATAAGAGCACTGTCGAGCGAAATAAGTAATCGAGACTCGGAGCTTAATAAGCTTATGCAGCGTATGAGCAAAAAGTCTGGACGAGAATTACTTATAGATAGCTTGATGAATTCTATTAATGCTTTTTGTACGGCTTTAGGTGCTGTAAAAAAGGCTTGGGATGAGACAATTCCAGCTCTAAGTCCATATGGCGTATATACCGCTATAGAATCTTTTGAAGCTTTTACACGTTCATTAATACTGAATGACGAACAGGCTGGAAAATTGACAAATACATTCAAAGGGGTATTTGCAATATTTGACGCAGGACTTTCAGTTCTTAAGGTATTTTTAGCATTTGGTAAGTCGGCATTGAGTGGTGTCAATGGTTTAGCAGCTAGTTTTTTAGAAATTGGCAGTTCGTTAGGTTTATTCATTAATAAAACGGAACAGTCTGCCAAAGGATTGAATATATTCAAAATAGGAGTTGAAAAGGTATGTGACGTACTAACAATATTAAGTAATCTTGTAGGCTGGTTTGCTTACAATGGATTTAAAGCATTTGAAGATGCTGGTGGTGGATTTAAAGGATTAGCAGCTGCGGCTAAAACATCTTTTTGTGACATATCGCAGGCTGGTATTGATATAGTAAAAGTCGTAACCGGTATAGATATTACAGATAAACTTAATGATGTCGAATCTAAGTTCAAGAGCACTGGAAACAATATTAAGAAATCCGTAAAAGATTGGAAAACATCCATCTCATCATTTGCATCAACATCATTTACTAACGGATTTGATGTAGCAACGGCATATGCTCCAATAGGTCAATTCTTTTCAAAGATAAAAGAGGGACTAGACAATACATTACTGGATACTGATACCTGGACAGGAAAAATGTATAAGAACATTACCGATTCTTATACGAAACTGTTCGAAGAATTTAACAGTAAATTTGATAGCGCATTTTCATCACTTGACAAAAAAGTTGATGGAAAATTATCAAAAGTAAGAAGTGGTGTAACAAACAACATTTCTAATATCAAGAAATCTTTAGACGATTTTAAGAGTTATTTAAAAAACAAATTGCTTGATGGAGTATTTGATGAGAATGACGCCAATACTAAGTCAGAAGAGTACTGGAAAAGAATATTTGATAATGGTAAAAATTTAGCAGTTGAATTCGCTAAGAGCATACCAGGTATTATATCGGATGGATTTAAAAAATCTTGTGATTCTGTGTTGGATTTATTAGGCAAACTCAAAGATGACCTCAGCAATATGTTCATAAAAAATAATACATCTGGGACTGAAAAATCATTTGATGGTCTTAATGCCTCAATGAAAGAAACACAGTCTGTCTTTGCAACATTTTCCGCATCAGCTGATAAAACATTTAAAAGTGTAGCAACGTCTATGGGCTCACTTACGAATCTTGAGCTGTTTTCCGTATTAGCTTCAATTATTGGAGGAAGTGTATATAAGAGTTTTCGACTAGCGTCACTCGCAATTGGTGTATTTGGGACTGGTATCATTGATAGCAACGATAAGATAAAAGGAATGACTGGAACTGTCAAGGAATGGTTATCACAGAATAATTTGATTACTGCCAGCATAAGTGGAATGACTACTGGACTTGAAAAGCTTGGAAACATGCCAGCATTTAAGGCAATTGGTAATTCGGCAAAATCATTATTTACAGATTTAAGGGATTATTTCAAAGGCGGTATAGTTGAAATAGATGCTTTCGTAGAGAGAATACGTACACTTGATGGGATATCTCTTAAAAACTTCAAAATAGTAGTAAAAGACTTTCATGATAGTGTTGTTAAATATTTCTTAGGTATTGACAAGTCTTCGGATGATACAAGTAAACACACCACAAAGGCGTTTACAAGTTTTGCACGGAATATGTCTGTTGTATCAGCAGGGCTATCCACATCTCTTGGATCTGGTAATGGTCTTACATTTGTATTTGAAAATCTTGGCACTGCTATAGGTAAAGTAATAGGTCTTTTACATACAACATTAAGTTCATGTAAGGATGTACTTGGCGAAGGTGGCTTTGGAGGAATTATTTCTATCTTATCAGGCGTTATGCTGATAAAGACTGTAAACAACATTGCAAAGACTGTAAGCAATCTTACAAATGTTGCAACTGGATTTCAAGGACCGTTTAAAGGCACTGAAAAATTACTAACGGCTTTTGCAGATAAGGTCAGCGGAAAAAGAAGTAAGTTTGAAGTAGCGGCGGAAGGAATCAAGACAATAGCGGAAGCAATTGCAATTGTTGTCGCATCACTTATTGGATTAAGCATGATGGATGCTGATAAAATTAACCGCTCTGTTGAAATCTTATGGAGTATAGCTGGTGCGTTAGTTAGTCTAACAGCAGCAACAGCAGTTATAGGAAAGTCAACCGGATTAAAGATTGGCAAGATAGAAACAGGAATCAATTCAGTAGCCATGAATCTTCTAGCAATGGGCGGGGCAATATTACTTGTAATAAAGTCTATAAAAGAATTATCAGAAATAGACTCTGATAAGTATGTAAGCTCACTAATCGGTGTAGCCGCAATATTAACAACATTAGTCGGTATATCAGTACTCCTTAACAATTCGTTTAAGGGAGATAATATTAGACAGGCTATCACATCTGCGGTCACAATGGTAAGTTTGTCATTAGCTCTTAAAATTGCAGTTAAGTCCTTTAAGGAATTAGCCGGATTAAGCACCGATGAAATTATTAAGGGAATCTTGGGATTTGTACCAATGGCTTCTGCATTGTCACTTGTTATAGCAGCATGTGGAAGAATCCAAAAGGGAAGTGGCTCAACAATACTTGCTATGTCAGCATTGTTACTGGTTACTGTTTCTTCTATTAAGAAATTGGGAAACATGGACCCAGAGGTAATGGTAAAAGGTCTTATGGGTGTTGCTGCTGTATTTACTGAATATATTGCTCTTCTAGTTGTTATTGGAACAATTGGCAAACTTACAAAAGGTACACAGACAACACTTATTGGTATTGCAGCATCATTAACTGCATTAGGTATTGTTCTCAAGATATTAGGAAATCTTGATGCTGGGCAGATAATCAAAGGAACTACTGTAATTGGAATGTTTACTTCATTTATGGGTGGATTCATCCTACTTGCATCAATGACAAAGAGTGCAGATAAGAGCATAACAGATGTCTCTAAGGCATTCATTATGATGTCAGCATCGTTCATATTAATGGCTGCTACTATGAAAATAGTTTCAAATATGAGTGTTGGTGATATAGCTAAAGGAATTATATGTTTAACTGCTTTTACAGGAATGTTTGCAGCAGTGGTTCTGGTGTCAAAATATGCATCAGGTCTTAAAGATGCTAGTGGAACACTTAAGCTGTTTTCAGTTATTTTAGGTGAACTGGCGATTATTATTGGTGCTTTATCATTCATAGAACCTGGTAGATTAATCACTGCAACTGCATGTTTTGGAATAATTGAGGGCATGTTTGCGGCACTGATATTGGCAGTCGGAAAGTTAAAAGGGTTTGATAAGTCTACAATTTTAACATTAGGTTCTATTGCCGCTGTTGTATCAATTTTGGGCTATACAGTATACCAATTAGCATCAATCGAAAACCAGGATGCCGCTTTGAAAGTAGCAACTGGATTATCGGAGATGATGTTAGCATTGTCAGTAACATTAGTAGCAGTTAACGCATGTGATAAGTTCGCAGCAGGTGGACTTGCTACATTGTCAATATTATCTGTAATAGCAGGGCTTTTAGGAACAGTTATTATGGGTATATGCGATAACTGTCAGAACGTCGACCAGGCTATAACTGTATCGACTGCTATATCTGAATTGATACTGTCGTTATCAGCAGCAATGGTACTTCTTGAAGTCGCTGGTTTGGGAGGACAAGCAGTCTTTGTAGGACTTGGTGCGTTAGGCACATTTGTTACTGGTATTACAGTATTTGCATCTGCTTTAGCAGGAATAAATAAACTGACTAAGGGAACATTCTCGGAGTTTCTATCATCAGGTCTTGGAATACTTATTCAGGTAGCTGATGGTATTGGCTCATTCTTTGGAACAATGATTTCAAGTTTTGCAGAATCTGTGGTTCAGTGTATACCAGCTATAGGCGACGCTTTATCGCAATTTGCTCAAAATAGTGCCTTGTTCTTTAATCAGATGAACACCGTTGGAGGTTCGGCAGGTACTGTTTCAAAGGGTGTCCTTGTTGTAACAGAAGCCATATTAGCGATGACAGCAGCAGAGTTACTTGCTGGCATTAATAAACTGTTAGGTATTGTAGGCTTTAAAGACTTGGGAAATCAGTTAGAGAATTTTGCTGACAGCATTTCAAAGTTTGTTGAAAAGACATCGTCTCTTAAAATGAGTGATGTACTCAAGGCACAAATAGTATCTCAGATAGCAGAATCATTATCTAAGAGCTTACCTAAGATGGGTGGTATAACATCATGGCTTACAGGTGAGAAGAACTTTAAGAAATTTGGAGAGCAGTTAGAGGCATTTGGCGAATCTATCGTTCGTTATGCTTATTCTGTATCTAGTATCTCAGAAGAGAATCTTAATGCTATGGAGCGTGCTTCAAAGGCTGGTGTTGCACTTTCTGAACTAGCGAATGGTCTTCCTAAAGATGGAGGTTTCTTACAGAAGATATTAGGTTCTAATGAATCAATGGCTGAGTTTGGAAATCAGTTAAAAGAATTTGGTTCAGCTATAGTTGCTTATAGTTGGATTGTTGAAGAGTTTGATAATAGCAAACTTGATGCTGTAAAGAAGTCCGCGGAGGCAGGAACAGCTCTTAATGAATTAGCTACAAGTCTTCCTAAAGAAGGAGGTTTCTTACAGAAAATTCTTGGTGAAAACCAGTCAATGTCTGAATTTGGAGCTCAGCTTGAAGAATTTGGAAAGAGCATTGTATCATACTGTGGCGTAATTGGCGACGGTGTTGATGCTAATGCAGTTGAAAAGTCTGTAGAAGCTGGAAAGATGCTGGCTGAATTAGAGAATAATCTTCCTGAATATGGCGGAAAGATTAGGGCATGGTTTACAGGCGACAAGCAGACACTTGGTGAGTTTGGAGAAAATATCCTTATATTTGGTGTTGCTATAAAGAACTACGGCGAACAGATAAAGGATGTTGACCCATCTGTTGTTGAGGCGAGTGCTAATGCTGCTCAGGTATTGGTTAATCTTGAAAATAGCCTTAAAACTGACAAGTGGTTGGATGGCTCTCAGACACTTAAAGATTTTGGTAGTCATTTACAGACATTTGGTGGAAACTTCAAAGCATACTGGGAACTTATTCAGGGTGTTGATGCTTCGCGTATGTCGCAGGCTACAAGTGAATTAAGAGACTTGCTTTCCATAGCTAAGGGATGTGAAGGTCGTGACTTCGATGGATTTGGAGACTTTGGATATAATCTGACTGAACTTGGAAAAACAGGTATTCAGGGATTTGTCGATGCCTTCAAGAATTCCGCAGACAGTGCACGAGAAGCAGCATCATCGTTTATCGCAACATTCGCTGATGCAATTAAGAGCAATGAATCTACTGTTGATACAGCATTTGGTATTATATCAGATGGCGCGATTCAAACACTCGTTTCAAGGGAGAATTTCTTTGAAGATGAAGGAAAGGCTTATGTTAATAGAATGGCTCATGGTATTGAAAATACTATGAATTCTGTTACAGATATTTTTACAGCACTATGCAATAGAAGTGTCCAGAACCTCGATAGTCATTATAGTGATTTCTATCAGTCAGGAGGATATCTTGTCAATGGATTTGCTAATGGTATAAGTGATAATACATTTATGGCTGAAGCACAGGCAAGAGCTATGGCTAATGCAGCTTTACGTGCTGCTAATGATGCTCTTGACATCCATTCTCCATCGAGAAAAACCTACAAAACAGGTAAATATTTTGTACTTGGTGGTGTTAATGCCGTTAAAGAATTTGGACATATGTTCGCTGATGCTGCTAACGATATGGCAACTGATGGCATTAGTATGTTTGCTGATGCATTTAACGATATTCGTTCAGTTCTGGATAAGATAGACATGAGTCCAACCATTACACCCGTAATAGACATGTCAAACATTCAAAATGGTGTTGATTACATCAATGGTATGGATTTTACAGGAAATATTGGTCTTGCAACATCTGCAATCTCTGATTCTGCATACGGTAAATCTTCAATTAATCTTATCAGTGATGAGTTATCAAAGCTCTCAGACAAGATTGATTCTATGGGCGGTGATACTGTATATAATAATCAGAAGTTTTACATAAGTAATCCTGACCCATCAGATGTTGCTGATGCAGTTGCAGACAAATTGAATCTGGCAGTAAAAAAGAAGGAGGCTATATGGGAATAATCATTTTTAATGGAGAGATTTCCTCAGACTATAATATTGTAGTCGAACATCCGCCTAACTATGAATACGCCGAAAGAGACTATGAGGTAATGCATGTCCCTGGAAGAAATGGTGATGTCATAATTAATAAAGGCTCATATAAAAATGTCCCGCAACCATATGACATTGCTTTTTATAGAAGGAATAATAATTTTACAGACTTAGCTAGTGGGGTATCACAATGGTTGCATGCCCCATCTGGCTATGCCAGACTTGAGGACAGCTATTCACCAGAATATTATCGAATGGCATATTATATGGAAGATGGTGAATTTAAAAATCTGTTGCAGGTTGCCGGAAGAGCCACAATCACGTTTAACTGCAAACCGCAGAGATATCTTAAGAGTGGCGAATTACCGCACCATATTGTTTCTAATTCAAGTATACTAAACCAAACAACTAATAATTCTGAGCCGAAGATAATTGTACATGGTTCTGGTAAAGGTATTTTAAATATTGGCGGATCAACAATTGAGATTACAGAGATTGTCAATGGAATGATTATTGATAGTTCCAAGCAGGACACATACTATGAAAATCGGAATCTTAATTCCAAAGTAATAATGCATAATTATCTGTATCCGACACTTGTGCCTGGCAATAATGTCATACAAATATCTGGTGGAATAACATCTGTGGAGGTGATACCTAGATGGTGGACGCTATAATTTTATACGAGCCATCAGAAACAGCATTTAATACAAATGGCTTAGGAAGTCTTTCTGATGCCGTATCATGTATTGTTACTGAAGAACGAAACGGTGAGTTCGAATTGGAGATGACATATCAGGTAAATGGCTCAAAGTATAATTTACTGAATGATAGGTGCATAATATTGGCGAAGCCTAATCCGTATGACAGGCATCAGCCATTCCGTATATATCGAATAAGTAAACCGTTAAATAGGGTAGTTACAATCAATGCAAGGCATATCAGTTATGATTTGAGTGGCATACCGGTTTCACCTTTTACAGCAGGTAATGTTTCAGCCGCATTAGGAGCATTAAAATCTGGCTCAGCAATCAGCAATCCGTTTAATTTTATGACTGATAAGTCAACAACGGCAACTATGAATGTCAAAGTACCATCAAGTGTTAGAGCACTTTTGGGTGGAAATGATGGATCAATTCTAGATACATATGGTGGAGAATACAAGTTTGACCGTTATGATGTTCATCTTTACGCTCACAGAGGTAATGACAATGGTGTATCAATAAGATATGGAAAAAATCTTACTGATATAGAGCAGGAAAGAAACATATCAAATACATACACAGGTGTATATCCATATTGGTATTCGGAAAATGATGGGTTGGTTGAATTGTCTGGAAAAATTCTAAAGGCTAGTGGCACATATGATTATGAGAAGATATTACCATTAGATTTGACATCTGAATTTGAGGATAAGCCAACAGTTGACCAGCTTAAATCGAGAGCTGAACTGTATATGACGTCCAACAATATCGGAATTCCTTCTGTATCATTGACAGTATCATTTGTATCATTATTAAAGGCTGGTGAAATTGATACTGTTGAATCTCTTGAAAAAATCCAGTTATGCGACTACGTATTGGTTGAATTTCCACAGATGAATATAAGTGCCAATGCTAAATGTATTAAAACAACCTATGATGCAATTCAGGGGAGATATACATCAATTGAGTTAGGCGATGCAAAATCTAACCTTGCTGATACAATAGCAAACGTAACTAAATCTATATCCAATGTTATTTCAAAATCGGATATGGACCAGGCAATATATAATGCAACAGCTTTGATAACAGGCGGTTTAGGCGGATATATTATATTACATTCTAGCAGAGGAAAAAATGGTATACCGGACGAGCTTCTATGTTTGGGTTCTGAAAGTAATGGAAATATATCGCAAGCTAAGAATGTATGGCGATTCAATAAGAATGGATTTGCACATTCCAGCAAAGGTTATAATGGACCATATGAAGATATTGCAATTACAATGGACGGTCACATAAACGGAAAATTTATAACTGGTCTTGTGATAACAGCGCAGATGCTTAAAGGCTTAGCGTTGACACTTGGTGGTGGAAGTACTGGCGGCGGCGGTTCTATTACAATATATGATGCTGCAGGTAATCAAATAGGAAGCTGGGATGTTAACGGACTTAAAGCTACTAAAGGTAGTTTATCAGGTGATTTGGTAACAGGCGGAACTATTATAGGTTCAGCATTTAAAAACAGTGCATCATATCCAACATTCAGCGTCGATAGTAAAGGATATGTCAAAATGACAGCCGCTAACATTGGTGGATTTGAAGTGACAGCATCTAGTTTCAAATCGTCAAGTTCTGATATTTCTGCAAAATCTTATGGTACTGGCTCCGGCAGTATGGATTATTATGATAGTTCGCTACGACTGGTTGCAAATGGTGGTGGCATGATTATTAATGGCACGCGAATAACACCAGTAGGTACACCTAGATTAGGATATCGAGATAATCCATGGCAAGAGGTCTATGCTAATTATTTGTGGTCTGGCGGCTCATTAGAAGTTGGCGAAAACGCACATATTACAGGATGGCTTACAGCTGACGGAGACATGAAAGCTGGAAGTGACTTAACTGTTACTGGTGATTTTTCAGTAGG